>FLOH01000089.1_pt1 | contig 261735 bp, 264 predicted proteins | sample 756751 | NCBI WGS metagenome assembly FLOH01 (sample SAMEA4026879, study PRJEB14308) | marine metagenome | biome: coastal water; material: water | depth 74 m
AGGCGCAAGGCGCTCCCAGACCTGGTCATTCAAAACAAATCGCTTTCCGCCCATCACAAACTCCCTTTTGGAAGCTTGAATCAGAAATCAACGCCGTTGGGAATCCTAAATGTCCACAGACCCTAATACTGCTTCACGCGGTTTCAGGAAATACATCCCGTTTGACAGTTGTTTTTTGTCTTTTTGAATTTCTTGGCCTATCGGAAAAATTTGGCCAATTGTTAAATCGTATGTGCTATGCTTCAGTTGCTCGTTGCTGCCGCCCTTAACTAATTCGCATTCCAATATTCTTGTTCCGACTAAAAGGTTCGACATGAAGGTCCTCCAATCAAGTTTTTCAACCATTGATCCAGACAAATGGGATCAGCGCTTCTTTGAGTTGTGCAGCACTATCGCACAGTGGAGTGAAGACAACAGCAGAAAAATCGGAGCGGTGATTGTCGGAAACGCGAATGAAATTCGAACCACTGGATATAACGGACTGCCGAGAGGGGTGAACGGTCAAGTTTCTCTTCGGCATACCAAAGAATTTGGCGAGAAATACCATTGGTATGAGCACGCAGAAAGAAACGCAATTTTCAATGCGGCAAGAACCGGAATTGCTTTAGAGGGGTGTACTATTTATTCTTCATTGTTTCCATGTGCAGAATGCTCGCGCGCGATAATCCAAAGTGGGATATCTACATTAAAATCCTTTGAGCCCCCATTTGGTGATAAAAATTACGAAAGAAGTTTTGAGGTCTCAATGGAGATGTTGTCTGAAGCAGGTGTAAATGTGAAACTTTTCGCACAATAGGTTTGGAGAAATAGGGGCTAAAAACTTCGACCCCACAAGTCATACTCCCCAGCTTCATCCACCACAACCTTAACGATATCCCCAGCCGACAGCCCCTCAAACCCTTCATCGATGAACAGGTTGCCGTCAATCTCGGGTGCATCGGCCCATGTGCGGCAGGTGGCGCCGTCGGCGTCAACCTCGTCGACGATTACCTCCAGTACCTTGCCGACCTTGGCCGCCAGTTTCGCCTCGGAAATCGCCTGCGAGCGTTCCATGAACCGGTTCCAGCGGTCTTGCTTTACCTCGTCCGCCACGTGATCCGGCAAAGCGTTTGACCGCGCCCCGGCCACGTTTTCGTACTGAAAACAACCAACCCGGTCCAGTTGAGCCTCGTCCAGCCAATCCAGCAAATGCTGAAACTCGGCCTCGGTCTCGCCGGGATATCCGACGATAAATGTCGAGCGCAGGGTGATATCCGGGCAGACCGCGCGCCAGTTGGCGATCTCATCCAGCGTACGCGCGCTGGCCGCCGGACGCGCCATGCGGCGCAGCACATCAGGGTGGGAATGCTGGAAAGGAATGTCCAGGTACGGCAGGATCAACCCTTCTGCCATCAGCGGAATCAGGTCGCGCACATGCGGATAGGGATAGACGTAATGCAGGCGCACCCACGCACCCAGCGACCCCAGATCGCGCGCCAGATCGGTGATGTGGGCGCGGTGGCCAGAAGCCTCGGCATGCTTGATGTCGACGCCATAAGCCGAGGTATCCTGACTGATTACCAGCAGTTCCTTGACACCCGCCGCGACCAGCCTTTCCGCTTCACGCAGGATTGCGTGCGCCGGACGGCTGGCCAGACGACCGCGCATATCCGGGATGATGCAGAATTTGCATTTGTGATTACAGCCCTCGGAAATTTTCAGATAACTGTAATGCCGCGGTGTCAGGCTGACACCAGAGGCAGGTAAAAGATCGATGAACGGGTTGGGGTCGGGCGGCACGGCGGCATGAACTGCATCGAGCACCTGCTCATATTGATGCGGCCCGGTGACGGCCAGAACACGAGGATGCACGCCGGTGATATAGTCAGGCTCGGCCCCCAAACAGCCGGTCACGATTACCCGGCCATTCTCGGCCAAAGCCTCGCCAATCGCCTCAAGGCTTTCGGCCTTGGCGCTGTCAAGAAACCCGCAGGTGTTGACGATCACCGCATCCGCCCCGGCATAATCAGGCGAGATCGCATAACCCTCGGCCCTAAGGCGCGTCAGGATACGCTCGCTGTCCACCAGCGCTTTCGGGCAGCCAAGACTGACCATACCGATGGTAGGTTGTCCGGGCCGCGCAATCTCAGCAAAGCGCGCTTTAGGGGCAAGGTCGGGGCGAAGCGAAGGCGGGTTCTGGCTCATGCCCGCGCTATAGCGCAAGGTCAGCACTTGGGGAAGAGGGCGCAAGGCATCTGTGTCGGGTTCAGATCGCGCCGATTAACCCCGTATACCATTTGAACACACCAATCGTCTGATCCAAAACCCAACCATGGTTCAGCGTCAGGATCAGGTAAAACCCAATGATCGGTACACAGATCGAGGCCGTGATCATCGCGCAAACCGCCCACGAGCCTTGCCAGCCGTCGGTATCCATCCCGTTACCGCCGCTTTCCAACTTTGCGGCAACCCAGCGCCGCAAAGGTGCCGGATATTGCACAAGCACGGTACCAACCCCGACCATCAGGTGCAAAGCGGTCGGGATCAGGGTCGAGATCAACATGAAGGCCAGCCACCAATAATCGCCTTTGTTTTGCTCGAGCCCGGCAAACATACCCGGCAAATCAAGCAGGGCGCGCCCATCGACAGTACGCACGAAATGCACATAGGTGATCAAACCCGCGCCAAGGCAACCAAAAATCACAAGCCCGCCAAGCAGGTCGATCAGGGATTGCAGCCATGTCAGGCCGGTCAGACCCTTGCGCAACAGATACCGGGTCAACCCGATCGAGGCGAAATCGGCAAGCGCGTTGATCGACGGGAAAACCCCAAGGAACAGCATAAGGTAGGAAACCTTGGGCCACGTATCTTCGGCTATCAAGGGCATGGTGCGCAGGGTGATTGCCGCCACGGCGAGAAGAAACACCAAATACACGATGCTGATGACAGGGTGATACTGCGTTCGTCGGTTCAAGTAGTCGACTGCGACTTTGACTGCGACTACGACTGCGACTGCGCCCACGTATGCGCCCTCGTATGCGCCTGCGCCTGCGTATAAGACTGTGACTGTGACTGCGCCTGCGCCTGCGAGTGCGAATACGAATACGAATACGACTGCGACTGCGACTACGACTGCGCCTACGACTGCGCCTACGACTGCGTATAAGACTGTGACTGCGCCTGCGAGTGCGAGTAAGAATGGGAGTTCGACCTGGGGCGAAATGCCAAATTGACTCGAAAGAAGCGCTCCGCCTAACAGAAACCCAATGGCGGCGATAAACAATGGCAACCGCCATTGGATTTCTGACTTTGTAATTGCTATACCGGAAAACAGGATGGGCACGCCCAGCCAGACAGCAACATACATCCGTTGCCAACCTGTGCCGGCTGGAAGAATAACTGTGTGCCCCAGGGCTAATGCGCCTCCGGCGATCCATTGCACAACGAACGAAGTGATCGGATAGACCACGGCAAGGATCATCACAACGTTGATCAGCCCGAAACTCCACGCGCGCCGTTTTTGCCCCCACCCGGCTTCTATTTCGCGCCCCGACAGCCGTGCGTCCAGCCAATCAAGCCGGGTCGTCATCACCCGACGATACCGCGCTTTGCCGCCATTGGTGATCAACGTGCCGATCTGCCGCTTGCGGTCGGCCTCGTTTTGCCAGAGCTTGCCATAGGGCGATACCAATGCCAGTACGAAGAATGTGATCAACGGCAGGCTGATCCACCATGTCTTGGCCCGCATTTCCCAAGTAAGATCCAAATTTTGAGTGCAATATTATCTTTTAACTGTTATAAACCAGTAACTTAGATCGGAATTATGGAGAGAAAATGGCACACCCAATGGGTGAAAGCGGATCTGGAGATATTCGGGTAGAATTTGACCGGCGTGTAAAGCTTGAGTTTCACGGTTCCAGCATTTCGTCTGATGGTGGTCTGTTGATCTACCGCGAGTTAGAGGACGCCCTTGGGCTGATGCGTATAGCCGATAAAAACCTGTCTGACTTGCGGAAGGGTAAGAACAAAACCCACCTGCTCTTAAGCCTGTTTCGCCAATCTATTTTTGGACGTTTGGCTGGCTATGAAGATGTCAACGATGCAGAGTGGCTTTCCCGTGATCCGGTGATGCGCCAGATAGTTGGGGGCCGGGCAGTTGAGCATAGCGCGGCTTCCTCCAGCCAGATGGCCCGGTTTGAAACGGAATTATTGGAAGGGGACGCCAACCTTCAGGCGCTTTGTGATTTATCGGGGGCATGGATTGATCGCCTTTCGGCGCGTCAGCCCCTGTCAGAGATTGTTCTGGATATGGATAGCAGTGTCAGCCCAACCCATGGGGCGCAACAGGGAACAGCCTATAACGGTCACTTCACCTGTATGTGTTACCACCCGCTGTTTGTCTTTAACCAACGCGGCCAGCTTGAGCGTAGCTCCTTGCGCTCTGGTAATGTGCACAGCGCTGATGCTTGGCAAGATGTATTGATGCCCGTCATTGAGAGGTACCGTGCTATAGATGTGCCGCGTTTTTTCCGTGGTGATGCCGCATTCGCCAATCCAGAGCTTTATGAGGCGCTGGAGGCAGAAGGCTATACTTATGCCATCCGCCTCAAGAGGAATGCCATCCTGAACAAGCACATTGCCCATTTGATGACCCGTCCTGTGAGGCAGCCGCCTCACAGGATTTGGCGCGCCTATGCCGATTTCTCCTATTGTGCCGCGTCATGGAATATCCCCCGCCGGGTGATTGCAAAAGTTGAGTGGCACCCCGGTGAGCTGTTTGCCCGTGTTGGGTTTATCGTAACCAACATGATCCAAGAGACGGCCACAGATGTGGTTGCTTTCTACAATAAACGCGGCACGGCGGAACAATACATCAAGGAAGGTAAGAACGCGATTACGTGGACGCGGCTTTCGTGCAAAAAATTCCGCCATAACGAAGTGCGCCTTCAGCTTCATGCATTGGCTTATAATCTCGGTGTCTTTCTTCAATCCGTTGATCTGCCCGAAGAGGTCAAAGGTTGGTCTTTAACGAGCCTGCAAACCAAGCTGATAAAAATCGGAGCCAAAGTCATCCGCCACAGTCGCTATATCACCTTCCAGATGGCTGAGGTGGCACTGCCCCGCTCTCTTTTTGCCCGCATCCTTGCGGCCATCCAGCGCCTGCGTGCGCCACCGTTGGCCATATGACGGCCAATCTTCAAGCTCCCAACAAACACGGCTGTCGATCTGCGGCGAAAATTCCGACCCCCAAGCCAAATTGGACACATGACGGTGAAATTATTCAGAAACACACGCAAATGGTGCGCCGCTTGACCCTTTTGTTGCAAAGCCGCACCAAATTTGACATCTGTAATGCGTGGGCAAAAACCACATGGGAAATACTGGTTTATGTTGTCCATCACTCTATTTAGAGTACATTCAGACGGCTGAACTTTGATCGAGATCAATTATGGCTTCAATTCTAACGGGGCAAGCAGTGAAAGCCTTTAACATCAACTGCGGCGAATGTCCGATCCGCCACCGGGCGGTGTGTTCGCGCAGCGATACCGACGAGCTTGCGCTGCTGGAAAGCATGAAATCCTACAAGACCTATGAACAGGGTCAGACGATTGTCTGGGCCGGGGATCAGATGGCATTTGTCGGCTCGGTCGTAAAAGGTGTCGCAACCTTGTCGCAAACCATGGAGGATGGCCGCCGTCAGATGGTTGGTCTGCTTTTGCCCAGCGACTTTGTCGGACGCCCTGGCCGTAACCTGGCCCCGTTTGATGTGGTCGCCGCCACCGAAGTTACACTGTGTCGTTTTCAGCGGGCACCGTTCGAGAAGCTGTTAACCTCCTCGCCCAACATTGGCCCGCGTTTGCTGCAAATGACACTGGATGAACTGGACGCAGCGCGTGAATGGATGCTGTTGTTGGGTCGCAAAACGGCCCGCGAAAAGATCGCGAGCTTGCTTGCCATCATCGCCTCTCGCGAGGCCAATATAGGCCTGCGTTCTGCCGCCGGGAAAGTGCGGTTTGACTTGCCACTGTCGCGCGAAGCGATGGCCGATTATCTGGGCCTGACGCTGGAAACCGTCAGCCGCCAGATGTCCACCCTGAAACGCGAAGGCGTAATCGTTCTGGAAAGCAAACGGGTGATTTCAGTTCCCAATTTCGCCAATTTACTGAACGAAACAGGTGACGACACCGACGGCGGCATGCTGACCTGATACGCCACAGCGATCAGGTCAGTGCTTTGTCAATGCACCATGAATACCGGAAACTTTGCTTGTTCTAACAAGTCGCGCGTCGCCCCGCCCAAAATGGATTCGCGAAACCGCGAATGGCCATAGGCACCGATCACGATCATATCGGCCCCCACATCAGTGGCATGTTGTTGCAACGTTTCTGAGACCCGCGGCATGGTACGCGCCAAAACTGAAACGTCGACATCCACGCCATGCCTGCTGATCATCGTCGATATCTGCCGACCGGGATCGGCCTGATCCTCGTCATGAACAGGCGGGTCGATAATTGCCACATCAACTGACGAACTGTTTTTCAAGAAAGGCATCGCCGCGCGAATAGCCCGCAGGGCTTCGGGGCTTTCATTCCAGCCGATAACGATTTTTTGGCCGGTTTCGCCCTTGAAGTCGGTCGGGCAAACCAAAACCGGCGTGCTGCCTTCAAACATCGCCGCTTCCAGAATATAGGCGGCATCTTCCGTCGCGCCGCGCCCATAAGGTTTGGGCAGAATGACAAGATCGTTGAACCGAGCCGCCTGCCCTACAACCCAGCTGATACCGCTGATTTGTGCAACCACGGCGCGCACTGTCCAGTTGATGTCTTCATTCTTCAGGATCGCCTCGGCCTCGGCTTCAAGGCGTTTGGCTTCAGCACGGGCCACCTCGGAATTTTCGGCCATAAGGGCCGGCGAAGCACCAGCATAATAGAACCCGACCTGAACATGATCGATGCCCAAGCACAGAACGTTCAGATGCGCATCCCATTTGCGGGCCATCTTGATTGCGTAGTCCAGTGTAGGGCGGCTGTCAGCGCGCCCGTCCCAGACGGTCAGAAGAGATTTGTAACCCATGGCTAAGATCCTTTGTCCTGTTTCCACACTTGCAACCTAGACATCAGTTTAGGCGGCTACTTTGATTTGAATCAAGCGGGCGTAAAATCGTTTCTTTTGACATAGATCAATGAAAACCCGCCGCCACCGGTCCACTTGATCAAAGGGAACGGGACCAAACCGCACCAGATTCGCGTGCGGAAAAGACGAAGGGACGCTTCATGCTCGACTATTTTAAACTGATCGTTTTGGCAGTTATCACGCTTCTGGCGGCGATGGCGGCCAATTTCGCCCATGATGTTGCATTTCAAATTCATGCAATCATCATCGTTTTGGTGGCGGGGGGTATGTTCATTTATACATTGCGCCACACCAATGACCCACCCGCACCGATAGATACCGGATATTTGGACGGGGTTGTGCGGGCGGGCGTTATTGCCACCGCCTTTTGGGGGGTCACCGGTTTTCTGGTTGGGGTCTACATAGCTTTCGAGCTGGCCTACCCGATTCTGAACCTCGACCTGCCATGGACAACCTTCGGGCGACTTCGGCCACTTCACACATCTGCGGTGATTTTTGCGTTTGGCGGCAATGCGCTGATCGCAACGTCATTTTATGTGGTGCAACGCACCACGGCCGCGCGGCTTTGGGGCGGTAATCTGGCGTGGTTCGTGTTCTGGGGCTATCAGCTTTTCATCGTGCTGGCGGCAACTGGTTATGTTCTGGGCGTCACCCAATCAAAAGAATATGCCGAACCTGAATGGTACGTTGATATCTGGCTGACCATTGTTTGGGTGGCCTACCTTGCGGTGTTTGTCGGCACTTTGGTGCGCCGCAAAGAGCCACATATTTATGTGGCTAACTGGTTTTACCTGTCGTTCATCGTGACCATCGCGATGCTGCATATTGTCAACAACCTCAGCCTGCCGGTGTCGATCTTCGGGTCGAAATCCGTACAGCTGTTTTCCGGCGTTCAGGACGCGCTGACCCAGTGGTGGTACGGCCATAACGCGGTCGGCTTTTTCCTGACGGCTGGCTTTCTTGGCATGATGTACTATTTCGTGCCAAAGCAGGCAGAACGCCCGGTTTACAGCTATAAACTGTCGATCATCCACTTTTGGGCGCTGATCTTCCTTTATATCTGGGCCGGCCCGCACCACTTGCATTACACCGCTTTGCCTGACTGGGCGCAGTATCTGGGTATGACCTTTTCGATCATGCTTTGGATGCCTTCCTGGGGCGGCATGATCAACGGTCTGATGACGCTTTCAGGTGCTTGGGACAAGCTCAGGACCGATCCGATTTTGCGGATGATGGTTGTGTCTATCGGCTTTTACGGCATGTCGACCTTTGAAGGGCCGATGATGTCGATCCGCGCGGTGAACAGCCTGTCGCATTACACCGACTGGACCATCGGGCACGTGCATTCCGGCGCACTTGGCTGGAACGGCATGATCACTTTTGGGGCGCTTTACTTTCTGACGCCACGCTTGTGGAACAAGGAACGGCTTTACAGCCTGTCGATGGTGTCCTGGCACTTCTGGTTGGCCACGATCGGGATCGTTCTGTACGCCTCGTCGATGTGGGTGACCGGCATTATGGAAGGCCTGATGTGGCGCGAAGTTGATGCGCAGGGCTTCCTGGTGAACTCGTTCGCTGACACCGTTGGTGCCAAGTACCCGATGTATGTGGTGCGTGGTCTGGGCGGGCTTTTGTACCTGACCGGAGGCATAATCATGTGCGTCAACCTATGGAAAACCGTCACCAGCTCACCCGAGAAATCGGGTGCTGCTGTCGCGGTTCCGGCTGAATAGAGAGGGCGGGAAAAATGTCGATACTTAACAAGCACAAGTTCATCGAAACCAATGCGATGGTTCTGCTGGTGCTCAGCCTTTTGGTTGTCACAATCGGTGGCATCGTGGAAATCGCCCCCCTGTTCTATCTTGAGAACACCATCGAAAAGGTGAAAGGGGTTCGCCCCTACACCCCCTTGGAAATGGCCGGGCGCAACATTTACATCCGCGAAGGGTGCTATGTCTGCCACAGCCAGATGATCCGTCCGCTGCGTGACGAGGTTGAACGCTATGGGCATTACTCGTTGGCAGCGGAGTCGATGTATGACCATCCGTTTCAGTGGGGCTCCAAACGTACCGGGCCTGATCTGGCGCGGGTTGGTGGGCGTTACTCCGATAGCTGGCATGTGGATCACTTGACTGATCCGCGTTCCGTGGTGCCGGAGAGCGTGATGCCAACCTATGGTTTCATGCTGCGCGCCTCGCTTGACGGCAAATATATCAGCGACACACTGGCCACCAACCGGATGGTGGGCGTGCCTTACAGTGATGAAATGATCACCGAGGCAAAGGCTGACTTTGCCACACAAGCTGATCCGAATGCGGATACAGATGGTCTGCTGGCGCGTTATCCGGGGGCAAATGTACGCAACTTTGACGGCCAACCGGGTGTTTCAGAAATGGATGCTTTGGTCGCCTATTTGCAGGTGCTGGGCACGATGGTCGATTTCTCGACCTTCGAACCAGACGCAAGCCGGTAAAGGAGGCAACCATGGACACTTACAGCATCCTACGCGAATTCGCCGATAGTTGGGGACTTTTAGCAATGTTCCTCTTCTTTGCGGGCGTGGTTCTTTACACCTTCCGGCCGGGCAGCAAATCGCTGCATTCAGACGCGGCAAATATCCCGCTGCGCCATGGCGACGACCTTGAAGTCGACACTTTGGCCGCAGCCGACGCAAAGCCCAAAAAGGAGGAACGGACATGAGCACTCAAAACCAAAACAAGCATGACCGCCCGACAACCGGGCATGAATGGGACGGGATCGAGGAATTCGACAACCCCCTACCCCGTTGGTGGCTGTGGACCTTCTACATCACGATCGTCTGGGCCATTGGCTATTGGATCGCCTACCCTGCCTGGCCGATGATTAACGGCGCAACACCCGGTTTGCTTGGCTACTCCTCGCGGGCTGATGTGGCGGCGGACATTCAGAAATTCACCGATGCAAATGCGGCTGTGGACGCCAAAATCGCCTCGGTTGAATTATCCGCGATTAGTGGCGATCCCGAGCTGATGAATTACGCAACCAATGGCGGGGCTGCCGTGTTCAAAACATGGTGTGCGCAATGTCATGGCGCGGGTGGGTTCAAAGGTTATCCGGCACTGGTGGATGACGACTGGTTGTGGGGCGGCACAATTGCCGACATTCACACCACAATCAGCCACGGCGTGCGCTCTGAAGCCGATGACGATACCCGCTTGTCAGACATGCCGAAGTTCGGCGAAGACCTTCAGGCCATCGAAATCGACAATGTCGTGCAATATGTGCGGTCGATTTCTGGTCAGGACGCTGATGCAACAGCCGCCGTGGCTGGCAGCGTAGTCTTTGCTGACAATTGCGCCGCCTGTCACGGCGATGACGGCAAGGGCAATCGCGATTTGGGGGCGCCGAACCTGACAGATGCGATCTGGCTTTATGGCGGCGATGTCACCAGCCTGACCACGACGGTCACCTATTCACGCGGCGGTGTAATGCCCGCTTGGGCCGGACGGTTAAGCGAGTCACAGATCCGTCAGGTCGCCACCTATGTCCACCAATTGGGTGGCGGCGAAAAGTAATACGAATTCCCGGACTCTCCCTCTGCGTCCGGGGGTGCTGGCACCGACTCCCTGTCCTGTTCACACCTTGGGGGTCGGTGCTACTTAAAAACCACCCCCCGGCAGTCGCAAACTGTCGGGGGTTTGCATTTCGTAACGCGGCATGGTTTGGCGTTATTGATCCAAGTCAAAGCATCCAGAAGTCCGCTATGGCACTACGCTCGCGTGAATAGGATAATCAGGTACCCCAATGACATCTTCCGACAGCACCCCGCCTTCGCTTTATGCGCCGCGCGAACCGATTTATCCGCGCCGTGTGTCGGGCTTTTATCGCAACCTGAAATGGGTGCTGACGGCGGCAACATTGGGCATCTATTACCTGACCCCGTGGATCCGTTGGGATCGCGGACGTAACTTGCCGGATCAGGCCGTACTGGTCGATATGGCCGGGCGGCGGTTCTTTATGTTCTGGATCGAGATTTGGCCGCACGAGTTTTACTTTGTGGCTGGCTTGTTGATCATGGCCGGGTTGGGGTTGTTTCTGTTCACCTCGGCACTTGGCCGGGTGTGGTGCGGGTATGCCTGCCCGCAAACTGTCTGGACCGATCTGTTCATTCTGGTTGAACGCTGGATCGAAGGCGACCGGAACGCCCGCGTACGGCTGCACAAGGCCAGGTGGAGCCTTAGCAAAGCCCGCCTGCGGTTGACCAAATGGATCACCTGGCTGCTGATCGCGCTGGCGACTGGCGGCGCATGGGTATTCTATTTTGCCGACGCACCAACCTTGATGCGCGATCTTTTGACCGGTCAGGCAGCGTTCATTGCTTATGGTTCCGTGGCTTTTCTGACCGCAACAACATTCGTCTTTGGCGGGTTCGCACGCGAGCAAATTTGCATCTATGCCTGTCCTTGGCCACGCATTCAGGCCGCGATGATGGACGAAGACACCCTGACCGTCGGCTATCGTGATTGGCGGGGCGAACCGCGCGGTAAGCATCGCAAATCCGAGGATGCCGTAGCATTGGGCGACTGCATCGACTGCATGGCCTGCGTGAATGTCTGCCCGATGGGCATTGATATCCGCGATGGTCAACAGATGGAATGCATCACATGTGCGCTGTGTATTGATGCCTGCGATGACGTTATGACCAAGATCGGCAAACCACGCGGTTTAATTGATTATATGGCCTTGACGGACGAGGCGAACGAACGCGCTGGCGAACCGAAAAAACCCGTATGGAAACACGTGATCCGGCTGCGTACGATCATTTACACCAGCCTTTGGTCGCTGGTCGGCATCCTCCTTATCGTGGCGCTGTTCATGCGATCCGAGATTGATCTGAATGTTTCCCCCATCCGCAATCCGGTTTTTGTCACGTTGTCTGACGGATCAATCCGCAACACATATGATCTGCGGATCCGCAACAAACAGGGCGAGGCACATCCGTTTGAAATCTCGGTCACCGGCGAGGACCACCTTTTGGTCAGCATGCAAGGAACGGATTCGACCACAATCACCGTGCCAGCCGACGAAACCGGCAGCCACAAGATTTACCTGACCGCACCAAAGGGCACGGATGCGGCCAAAGGAACGCTGGCCAATATCCGCATTTGGGTCGAAGATAAAGTCACCGGCGACCGGGCAAAAAGCGACACCGTATTTCATGGAGCAGGACATTGAGCACAGCTAAATCCCCAAAACCTCTGACCGGACGAAAAGTGCTGGCGATCGGTCTTTCCGCCTTTGGTGTAATTTTCGCAGCCAACATGGCGCTGGTCTATGCTGCCATCGGCAGCTTTCCCGGCCTTGAGGTTAAGAACTCCTATGTGGCGAGCCAATCGTTTGATACCGAGCGTTCAGCGCAGCTTGGCCTTGGGTGGACTGTCCTGCCATCTTATGACGGCAAAACTCTGGTGATCGAAATCCGCGATGCGGACGGGAACCCAGCCAAACTTGGCAGGCTTGATGTTTCGGTTGGCCGGGCGACCACTGCGGCCAATGACGTAAAGCTTGATTTCGGGGAAATGCGTGGGCCGTTCGCGGCACCATTGGCATTATCCGGTGGCAAATGGGAAATCCGTTTGGCGGCAGTTTCAGCGGATGGCACGGCGTTCAAACAGCGCTTGCCTTTATACGTGAAGTAACGTGGCAACTGCCCCTCTTCCGCGTCCGGCTGTCTGCCCGGCCTGCGTGATTCCATTGCCGGACATTCAGGTCGCAGCGCCCTTGAAAGATGCCACGATCATTCTATCCTTGCCGACGATCCACTGTGCGGGTTGCATATCCGCTGTTGAACGTGGCTTGAATGCTACTCCGGGTGTCGCGGCGGCGCGGGTTAACCTGTCGTTAAAGCGCGTGGCGGTGACTGCCGCGCCGGATGTAACCGCCGAGGGATTGATCGAACGTCTGCGCGGCATCGGTTATGAAGCTTACGATCTTGATCCGGGGCTGCTGGCCGAAGCGCAAGGTGATGCGATAAATCGCGGTTTGCTGATGCGACTGGCGGTGGCCGGATTCGCCATGATGAATGTCATGCTGTTATCTGTCGCCGTCTGGGCCGGTGCCGAGGCTGCAACCCGCGATATGCTGCACTGGATTTCAGCGCTGATCGCGTTGCCAACCATCGCATTTTCCGCGCAGCCGTTTTTCGGTAACGCATGGTCAGCGCTGAAGGTGCAGCGTCTGAATATGGATGTGCCGATTTCGCTGGCGATCCTGATGGCGGCGTCAATGTCGCTTTACGAAACCACCCAGCACGGCGCTTATGCCTATTTTGATGCGGCTTTGTCACTGACGTTTTTCCTGTTGGCCGGGCGGTATCTGGATTACCGAACCCGTGCCTCGGCCCGTTCGGCGGCACAGGAACTGGCGGCAATGGAAGTGCCTCGCGCCTTGAAACTGATGAATGGTCGCGAGGTCTTGACCGCGGTTGCCGATTTGGCGGTGGGCGATATCGTGGCGATCAAGCCCGGCACGCGCGTGCCGGTTGATGGCGTGATCCTGACCGGTGAAAGCGAAGTTGACCGGGCGTTTTTGACCGGTGAAAGCCTGCCTGCCTATGCTGGGCCGAACACATTGGTCAGCGCTGGCGAGATCAATCTGACCGGGCCTTTGACCATGCGGGTGACCGCCTGTTCGCGCGACAGTGCGCTACAAAAAGTGGCCGAACTGGTGGCCTTGGCGGAGACCTCGCGCAACAAATACACCTCGCTGGCGGACCGCGCGGCAGCAATTTACGCACCCGGTGTGCATCTGCTGGCGGCAATCGCCTTTGCGGGCTGGTGGGCGGCCACTGGCGATTTGCGGCTGGCGCTGAATATCGCGATTGCGGTTCTGATCATCACCTGCCCCTGCGCGCTTGGGCTGGCGGTGCCCGCTGTGACAACCGCTGCCAGCGGGCGTTTGTTTCGCAAAGGCGTGTTGCTGAAAAGCAGTACTGCACTTGAACGTTTGGCCGAGGTTGATACAGTCTTGTTTGACAAGACCGGCACCCTGACCCTTGGCACGCCAGCACTGGACGCACCTGAAAAATTGCGCCCGGCTGACCTTGCCATAGCCGCCGGATTGGCCGCAGCCAGTGGGCATCCGTTGGCCAAGGCGATTACCGCTAGTGCTGGCAATCTGGCCGTTACCGGCACCCTTAGCGATATCCACGAAATCCCCGGCCACGGGATCGAGGCACAATTGGCTGGCGAAATTGTCCGGCTAGGTCGCGCCAGTTGGGTTGGGGCCAACCCGGTCGCGCAAACCGCAACTTACCTGAAAGTCGGGGCTGCTCCGGCGGTTGCGCTGACGTTTACCGACAATCTGCGTCCCGAAATGCAGGCTGCAATTGCCCAGTTAACATCGCTTGGCATGAAGGTGCAGTTGGTCACCGGCGACGCCCAAACCGCCGCCGGTAATGTGGCCCAACGCCTTGGTATAACGCATGTTCTGGCCAATGCTTTACCAAAGGATAAAATCGCGCTGGTCGAAAGTCTGACAGCGGGCGGACGCAAGGTTCTGATGGTCGGAGACGGGTTTAACGACACTGGTGCGCTGACAGCAGCGCACGTGTCAATCTCACCCGCTTCGGCGATTGATGCTGCCCGCGTGGCCTCGGATATCGTGATTTTGGGGCAAAGCCTTATGGCGCTTGGCGATTGCGTAAAAACTGCGCGGTCTGCACGCCGCCGGATAACAGAAAACTTCGCGCTTGCTGCCGTTTACAACGCTGTCGCAGTTCCGTTTGCTCTGATCGGATTGGCCACACCGCTGATGGCTGCCTTGGCAATGTCAGCTTCATCGATTACCGTCACGCTGAACGCATGGCGGTTGAGGTAACCAAATGGAAGTGCTCAGTTACCTGATCCCGATCTCGTTATTTTTAGGATGTATCGGGTTGGCAGCTTTTTTCTGGATGCTGCGCAACCGGCAATTTGACGACCCCGACGGAGATGCAAACCGTATTCTTCGATCAGATTATGACGACGTGCCGATGGATTAAGGTTTTGGGCAGATTTATCTGGCTTTCTTAATCTTCCAAGTCCGTATCACTGCAAAAAAATCAGCCCTTTGGCCCTTCGGCTGTGCATGTTTGGCGGGCTGCGCGCAGACGATCGCAGGCGCGGTTCGCCAATGTCTCGGTCATGCCGACAAAATTCGCATGATACTTGCCCCCGCGTGTCACGATCTTGCGCATAGCGCCATCAAGCGAGGTCAGATCGCGCAGCGCTGTTGTCAGCAGCAGCTTTTCCGCTTCGCTGCGGGTGCTAAAGCCGCCCAGATGAATGCCCCATATCCGCCCATCCGAGCTTGAAAGCCGGGTGACGACCTTGGGTTCTTCGGCACGCGGTTGCGGCCGCGTTTCCTCGGAAATCACGACCTCGTCAACCGTTTCAACCGGCTTGTTTGCCTTTTCCTCAATCACTTGCGCAACAGCCAGGCTGATAACTTTTTGCATTTGTTCGGTCTCTTCAGGCGTACGCAAATGCCGGCGCAGCGGGCGCGGGCTTTGCATGACGGCCAGACCAGTATTCACAGCAACGGTAAGCGTGTAACTTGGCGGTTCGGGTTTTTGCACGGCCGCCTTGCTGGGTGCACGCTTAAAGCCAAGATCAAGCAATTCCGCCATTTTTTCATTTCGGGTTGCCGTTGAACGCCCGCCAAATACTGTCGCAATGATCCGCTCGCTGCCACGCTGGGCGGATGCCACAAGGTTAAATCCCGCCGCCGCAGTGTACCCGGTTTTGATCCCGTCAGCGCCCTTATAAGCGGCAAGAAATTTCCGGTTGGTATTGTTAACCTCTTTGATGCCAGCATCAGTGCTTCGGCGCGAAAACAGATTATAATATTCCGGAAAATCATAAAACAGGTGCCTGCCCAGATTGGTCATATCCCGGGCGGTCGACATATGTCCGGTTTCTGTCAGCCCGTTTGCATTCTTAAACGTAGTGCGGTTCATCCCCAGTGCTTTGGCAGTTTTATTCATCCGGCGGGCAAACGCCGCTTCGCTGCCACTGACAGCTTCGCCGATGGCCGTTGCTGCATCATTGGCCGACTTTACCGCTGCAGCCCGGATCAGGTATTTAAGGGCAATACGTTGCCCGGCCTTCAATCCCAGTTTGGAAGGAGGCTCACTAGCCGCGTGGTTTGAGATTTTGACTTTTGTTTCAAGCGTAATTTCGCCATTTCGAATCGCTTCAAATGTCACATAAAGCGTCATCATTTTTGTCAGCGAAGCTGGGTGCAGGCGCGTGTCAGCGTTCACCGAATGCAACACCTCACCGGTGCGCGCATCAACAACCATGGCCGCATAAGGTGCTGCCACGGCCGAATACCCCGCAAAAACGAGAATCGTTATCAGGAAGATCCTGCTCGCTGCCTGCCGTATCATCGGTTTCTCCGACGTTGTTCTGCCTCTGAGACCGCCACGCGACCTCTTATTGTTGTTAACCATACTTTAGCACGGGAATGCGCTTGAGAAAACAGCTTTGTTCCTGAAAACGCGCAACTATTTCAATCAATTCCGGTTCTTTTCTCGTATTTTGGCGAGAACACGCAGCCCGTTTTGGTGCATTTCGGTGGAAATGTCGGCACCTTGTCAATCAAGGGGTGGAAAAACCCGGGCAAAGACCCTAATTCACAAGTCAATCTAAGTGGCGTATAGTTTCACTGCAATCTGCCTATCCCGGAGCTGCTTTTGAACCCGCAGAAAATTACAGGCTCGGATAAATTTGAAGACGATGGCCAAACGGGCGTCGCCACGAAAACTGCGCCTAAAACCAAAAAACCACCGCTTTATAAAGTAATGCTATTGAACGATGACTATACGCCGATGGAGTTTGTGGTGTATGTTCTTGAACGGATTTTCAGCATTTCAAACCAACAGGCTGTGGATATCATGCTGACCGTTCACAATAAGGGACTAGCAGTCGTTGGGGTTTTTTCTTATGAAATCGCGGAAACAAAGGTTGGGCAAGTGATGGAACTGGCGCAACGAAACCAGCATCCGTTGCAATGCACGATGGAGAAGGAATAAGGCTTCGGCCTGTTCCGCCAGATGAACGTATCACGCCTGTCCCTTCTGATTTCACAAGCTGAAATCGCTCTGCCTGAAACCGGCCGCATTGCGGTTTATCGCGCCCGACCGGACAGCGATTTTTCGGCCCTTACTGTTGAACGCACACAATTCGCCAACAGTTTTCGGCCTTTTCATGACCGGTTGGCGGCTGCCGGATTCGATACCGTGGCCGAGATTGCCGGTGAATTCGCGCTGAGTTTGGTTGAGATTACCCGCTCGAAGACTGAAACGCTGGGACTGATTGCCAAGGCTCTTGCCGCCACCTCGGTGGGCGGGCTGGTATTCGTAGATGGCGCTAAAACTGATGGAATCGAGTCAGCCTTAAAGCACTGCCGGAGCCTATTGCCGATCGAAGGTAGTTTCGCGAAATCCCATGGCAAGCTGTTTTGGATGACGCGGCCAAATATGCTGCCAGCCGAATTGGACGAATGGATAAAGCAGTCTGATTTTCGCGCGAATGCAGCCGGATTCATCACGGCGCCGGGAATGTTTTCGCCCGACAAGATTGACACTGGATCTGCCTTGCTGGCAGCACATTTCGACGACAAATTGCGCGGACGCGTGGCCGATTTGGGAGCCGGGTGGGGCTGGCTGGCCGCACAAACGTTGGCTTTAGAATCCGTCAGCCAGATAGATCTTTACGAGGCCGAGGCGACAGCCCTTACCGCCGCGCGGCTTAACCTGACCGATCCGCGCGCGCATTTCTTTTGGACCGACGTGGCGGCAATGCCTGCGGGTGCAGAATATGATCAAGTCATTGCCAATCCGCCCTTTCATCAGGGGCGCGCCGCCGAGCCGGCCATTGGCATTGATTTCATTGGAAAAGCTGCCGATATCCTGAAACCCAAGGGCCAGTTCTGGCTGGTTGCCAACCGGCAACTTCCCTACGAGGCGGCCTTGCAGATTTGCTTTGGTCATGTGAAACCGCTGCAGGAAACGCCACATTTCAAGATTTACCTTGCGTCAAAACCGCGTGTTGGTTCCGCTCGTAAGGCAGCACAAGATCGCGCAATCTCCGGGCGCTGACCGCTCGGCTGGGGGAAATCTGATGTCATTTTCAATCGCGGGTAAAACTGCCATTATTACCGGAGCCGCCAACGGAGTCGGACTTGCAATCGCGCGGCAGTTCGCCAGTGCCGGTGCCAACGTTATGTTGGCCGACCGGGACGAAGACCGTCTGATAAGCGAAGTGCAGACCCTCAGCGATGAGGGTGCCAATGCGCATTTTTTTGCCGGGGATTTGCGTGAAAAATTGACGCTGGCCAATCTTTTGTCGGCCACCCTGGCCGAATTTGACCGCGTTGATATTCTGGTCAACGCCAGCCGTCAGGTACTTATGTCTGATCCCTTGAATGCAGATGACGACGCATTTGATACCCTGATAACCCAGAACGTGACCCCTGCCCTGCGTCTGTCGCAGCTGGTTGCCCGCCGGATGATCAAACAGGCAGAAGACGACAACCAGACCGAGGGCGAGATCGGCTCGATCGTCAATCTGACGTCAATTGCCGCACGGCGCACGCGGCCGGAACTGTTATCTTATTCTGTCGCCGCTGCAGCGCTGGATCAACTGACGCGCTCAATGGCAGTGGCGCTGGCCGAACATCGCATCCGGGTGAATGCCGTGGCTATCGGATCAATCATGAGTGCCAGTCTGCGCGGTGCGCTGCGCGAAAACGGTGACCTCAGGACACAAATTCAAACGATCACACCCATGGGGCGGATTGGCGAGGCAGTCGAGGTGGCCGAAGTTGTGCAATATCTTGCGTCAACGGGTGCAAGCTTTGTCACCGGTCAGATCCTGACAGTCGATGGCGGGCGCACCTTGATTGATCCGGTGCCGTCGCCGCATCATTGATCGTTTTTGTGGCTATTTGAACAACACACAGCGAAAACAAAGACCCCGGCACGATGGCCGGGGTTTTGAGGTTCAGATACCTAATTGGGCTTTATTCGTCATCTTCAACGGCTTTTGCAGGCCGTTTGAACAGGCTCTCTGCATCAACCAAGGTGCTTTCACCTTCTACATCATCGTCACGGTCATTTGTAGATAACGAGAAATTCTCAAGCCCGGTCATGTTTGACGGAATTTTCGCATCGCTATCCAATTGCAGGCTTTGCCCGGTAGAAACCAGCTTCATCCGCTCGTCATTGGACATAACGCCACCGTCTTTGGCCTTTTTGGCCGCAGCTTTGCGCACCGCTTCGTCCAGCTCGAGCTGTTTACACATGCCAAGGGCGACAGGATCTACTGGCAAAATGTTTGAAATGTTCCAATGGCTGCGCTCGCGGATCGACTGAATTGTTGGCTTGGTTGTGCCAACCAGTTTGGCGATTTGCCCATCGGCCAGCTCGGGGTGAAATTTGACCAACCACGCGATCGCAGATGGACGATCCTGACGCTTGGACAGGGGCGTATAGCGCGGGCCTTTGCGCTTAAGTTCGCCTTCGGCGGCAGGATTGTATTTCAGCGTCAGCTTATGGCCGGGGTTCAGCTGGCCTGCGTCAATTTCTGATTGATCCAACTGATTGTTTGCCAGCGGATCGAACCCTTTGATACCAACAGCAACTTCACCATCAGCGATGCCGTTCACTTCCAGTTCATGTAGCCCACAGAAATCAGCGATCTGCTTGAAGGACAAAGTGGTGTTGTCGACCAACCAGACGGCGGTTGCTTTTGCCATTAGGGGCAGGGCCATGAGAATTCCTCCGTTAAATACTACTTCCCCGTTCGGTGAAACCGGTGCGGCGTACCGCGATCGTCCGTTTTCTTAGGGGAATTGCGCTTTATATAGAACGGATATAAGGGAAATGAAAGGGGGAAACATGACACGGTTTCTGGGTGCTATTCTGTTGGTTTTGGTGGGTTTGGCGCGGGCGGATGCTGGTGGGGAAAAGGCCGGTGTGTTTGATTATTATGTGATGTCCCTGTCGTGGTCTCCGTCGTGGTGTGCCCTGACCGGCGATGCGCGCGGCGAGGATCAGTGCGACCCGCGCCATGACTACGGCTTTACGTTGCACGGACTTTGGCCGCAATTTGAACACGGCTGGCCATCATTTTGTCCCACGATTGAACGCGCGCCCAGTCGCCAGATGACCCGTGATATGGCGGACATTATGGGCTCGGACGGCTTAGCGTGGCATCAGTGGGACAAACACGGACGGTGTACCGGGCTGTCGGCGGATGGATATTACTCAGCTGCGCGCGCGGCTTACGGGAAGGTCACTCGGCCTGATATCTTGCGCCGCATGACAAAGGCAATGGCGTTGCCTGCCAAGGTTGTCGAGGCAGCATTTCTGGCCGAAAATCCTGATCTCAAGGCGGACATGGTGACGGTCACCTGCGAACGAGGGTATTTTCAGGAGGTTCGGATTTGCCTGACGAAAGATCTGGAACCGCGGCTGTGTGGGCCCGACGCCGCGCGCGACTGCCTGCAACGCGTTGTGTTGCCACCTGTGCGCTGAGACCGCTTCAGAGGTGTGACACACACTTGCGCGCAGCAATTCCCCTGCCATATCCGGAATATTTCACAGTGGTCGGCCACTAAACTAGGGTCTGTGGACATTCACCTTGATGCGATGAGGGCTGCGACAAGGTTCCAGTTTGCAGCGTAGCTGTTATCAGTTTTATCATAACGCGTTGCGATGCCACGGAATTCCTTGATTTTGGCGAAGTAGTTTTCAACCAAATGCCGCCAGCGATAGGCCTCCGCATCGTATTCCCGCTGCACTATCCGGTTCGATTTCGGCGGAATCACGGCGATTGCGCCCCGGTCATTCAACGCCTCCAGTAACCAATTTGTGTCAAACGCTTTATCCGCCAGCAAAGCGCCAAATGGCACGCCCTTGATCAGCGGCGCCACGCCCTTCATGTCATGCGCTTGTCCCGGCAGCAGCAAGAACCGCACAAGATTCCCAAGCGCGTCCACCAGCGCCACGATCTTGGTGGTCAACCCGCCGCGCGAGCGCCCTATGGCCTGATTTTGAGTCCCCCTTTTGCGCCGGTTGCCTTTTGGTGAACCGAAACAATTGTGCCATCAATCATGGCGTATTCGAGGTCTGGGTCACTGCTCATGGCTCTGAAAAGACTCTCGAAAACACCCCGCTCGGCCCATCGTCGGAACCGGCGAAACTGGCTGTTCCAATTGCCAAAATCCGGCGGCAGATCGCGCCACGGTGAACCGGTGCGCACTCGCCAAAACACCGCTTCCAAAAACAGGCGGTTGTCGCCGCCCGTCCGGCCACTGTCTGTTGCCTTGCCGGGGAGCAAAGGCGCAAGGCGCTCCCAGACCTGGTCATTCAAAACAAATCGCTTTCCGCCCATCACAAACTCCCTTTTGGAAGCTTGAATCAGAAATCAACGCCGTTGGGAATCCTAAATGTCCACAGACCCTAGTTTTACGGTGAGCCGCGGCGAGACTTTGATGGCGGCTTTGACCAGTGAACGGCGGTTTTTTCCAGTCAGTGGGCGCGTCACCGCCGAGGCGGGAATTCATTCACGTTGGCTCAGCAATCTCTATCTTGCGATTGGCGAGGCAAATTCCAAAGGTGAATGGGTTGTCCGGATTTACGTGCATCCACTGGCATTGCTGATCTGGATCGGCCCGCTATTGATGACGGATGTTGAACCCGCAGTTTCGGCGAGAATTGAAACCGGCGATAACCGTCAAGCAAGACAAGTTGCGAGGTTGACGTACTGGCAAGGCGGGCTGCCAGACTGACAACGTCGCCCTCTTTGAAAACATCGGCTCCTACAAATTGGATCGAGGCATAATATTCAAGCCCGGTTGCAGCAGTTGCTGCCACACCGCCCGAAGCAGGGCTGCCGGTTGTGCTGAACGTTGCGCCATCCACACTAAATTGCCATTTGTCATTCAGCGGTTTTGAATATGCGGCTGTTAGCGAACTTGTTGCGGTTGATCGGTCGAGCGCCATTTGATGTATTTTCGCCAAAGTATAAGTGCCATTCAGCGCGCCTAAAGTTGTGACGATCTGACCTTGCAGCGCATTGGTTGAAGACAAAAGCGGTGAGTGTGTGTAATCGGCGGTCAGCGTAATTGATGAACGGTCCGAGAAAATCTTGGTGCCGGACAATCTGGCAGTGTTGATCGTGCCAAAATATACGTCATAGTCCATCAACCCGAAAACAGACGAGTTTTTGTTCAGAAACTGGCCTTCAATCCCAACAGCCTGGCGATCAAGAAACCCGTCAGAAGTTTGCTTGATTGCGTAGGCGTACATATCTTGCCCAGGCTGGAGATCAACAAAGCCGACACTGGCCCCGGCCAATAGGCGCCCCGATGAAAACAGTTGATCGGTTGAAGAATTAACTGGCTGTCCGAAAACCACGCTGGCAGTCAATCCGCTTTGGCCAGTCCACGTAACTAAACCACCGTCAAACCGGCCAAATACTCCGCCGTTGTTACGGGTCTGGCGGCCAAACCGCAAAGTTGTGCTGATGTTTTTAAGAGTTATTTCGCCATAAGCCCGCGAAAAACTGAACGTGCTTTTGGTCGGATCCGAGAAATAATGATCATATTCGGGTACCAGGCGCCAACCCAGTTTGAATGTTTCGGTCTCTCTTGAATCTGATATATCAAGCGATGTGGTAATCCCCCCATTTTTAATGGGGCTCAGCCATAGAATTCACGCGGCTGTTTTCAGTTTCATTGCGGGTGTAGAGGTGGTCGCAAGATTTCGACCAGTTTGCAGCCTTGTTAAGGTAGATCAGGGTTTCATTTCAGGCTGCTAATCTCATTGGTTCTGTTTTGCTGAGATATGCCTCATCGGGGGTCAAGATGCCGTGGGTCGAATGGGGTCGTTCAGCATTGTAATAGGCCAACCATTTTCCAATGCCCGCATTGGCCTGTGACCCTGTTTCAAAGGCGTGTAGATAAACGCATTCGTACTTGAGGGACCGCCAAAGCCGCTCAAGCATCCGATTGTCGATCCAGCGGCCCTTACCGTCCATGCTGATCTTGATCTTCGCATCGGTCAGGACGTCAATCCAATCACCACTGGTGAACTGGCTGCCCTGATCGGTGTTGAATATCTCCGGTGTGCCGTGTTTGGCCAATGCCTCTTTCAAGGCTTCAACGCAAAAAGTGGTGTCCATGCTATTCGAGAGCCGCCATGCCAGCACCTTACGGCTATGCCAGTCCACGATTGCCACCAGATACAGAAAGCCCCGTTGCATTGGGATATATGTGACGTCGGCGCACCAGACCTGGTTTGACCGGTTGATCACAACATTCCTGAGCAAATAAGGCCATATCTTGTGCTGAGGGTGCTTCTTGCTGGTGTTGGGCTCCTGGTAGATCGGAACCCATCGCATGAGGCGCATCAAGCGACGCACACGGTGGCGGCCGCACGTGTGGTTGTTCCGCTTCATGTACCGGGCCATTTGGCGCGACCCATACCACGGCGTCTCCAAAAATTGCTCGTCGATGATTTCCATGAATCGCAGGTTCTCGGCGCTCTCGCCTTTCGGCTGATAAAACAGAAGCGGACAAATAGCATGGTACATAAACCTGCCAATTAGAAATGTTCTCGACATAGTTAAATGAACCGCCGCAGCCTCGCTGTGGCTGTGAGTCCCAAAAGCATCAGTGCAAGCAGCGGCCAGTCACCCGTCCGGCTGTAAAGTGTCGGTGAATGCGCCCCCGGTATCACCGCGTCGAGTTTGCCTTCAGTCTCCAACGGTAAGGACGCGACGATCCGGCCGTTTGCGTTGATCACCGCAGAAACGCCCGTATTGGCAACCCGAATAAACGGTACACCCTGTTCGACGGCACGCATCTGGGCTTGGGCCAGATGTTGTTGCGGGCCCGAGATGTGGCCAAACCATGCATCATTGGTGATCTGCAATATCCAGTCGGGCCGTTCGTTGTTTTGGTTCAGCAATTGCGGGAAAATCGCCTCGTAACAGATCAGTGGCAGTACTTTGCCAGCGCGGCCAAAATTCAGAATTCGAGGCGCGGGTCCGGCGCTGAAACCGTCACCTGTCCGCGGCGCGAAACCATGCACACCGATTGCGTCCAGCCAATCACCAAACGGGATATATTCGCCAAACGGCACAAGGTGAGATTTATCATAAACCATAACCGCCGAACCGTCCGGCCCCAGCGCCGCCAACGAGTTGAAAACCCGTGAGCCTTCTGCGCGGACGACGCCAATAACGACGGTTGTTTTTGGGTCTGCCGCCATAGCGATCCGCCGCTGAAAATTAGGAGTATCTTCTAACCAAAAGGGTACCGAAGTTTCAGGCCAGATTATCAAATCAATCGGATGCGAAGATGGATCTGCCGTCAGACGCAGTTGCTTTTCGAAAAACGATTGCACAAAAGTCTGATCCCATTTCTGCTTTTGTGGCACGTTTGGTTGAACCAACCTTACCCAAACCTGCTCTGCTTTTGGTCCCTCAGGAACCTCCGAGCGGACATGTCCGACCAACCAGACCATTCCCAGAAACGCAAGCGCAGTCAGCCCGCCAAGCTTGGCGTTTCGACCAGTTACCGCAACCGCCGCAATCGCAAAAGTCACGACACCAAGACCATGCGGCCCGACCCATGCCGCCCATTGCATCACCCAGTTATCGACCCACACATAGGCCAGAAGCCCCCAAGGAAAGCCGGTCAAAAGGTATGACCGCCCCATCTCGGCCAGTGTCAGCGAGAAAACCAGCGCGACGGTCCGGCTGCGCGAAGATGCGCCCACTCGATAGGCAACCCAAAACCCCAGTGCCCAAAACAGCGCCAATCCTGTCGCCAGAAAGACCAACGCAAACGGCGCCATCCACGCTTGGTTTTCAGCATCCACCAGAAACGGATTGACGATCCAACTCATCGTCACGGCGAAGTAGCCCGAGCCTGTGACCCACCCCAGCGACGTCGCTTGTCTTTGGCCCCGCACAGTGCCGAACAGCCACATCAGCAACACCAAAGCGCCGACGGTTAAAAGTGGCAGGCTTAACGGACTGTGCCCCAAGCCGGCAATTGCCCCAAATAGAAATCCAGCCAGCAGTTTTGCGCGAAACGGCACTGCCGCCAACGAATGTGGCAGCACCACAAAGTTCACTTGGCTTTGGCCTCTGACGGCAAAACAACCCGCAACCGTTTGATCCGCCGGGGATCAGCGTCAAGGATTTCAAATTCCACGCCGGATTCGTGCGGGATCACTTCGCCGCGCACCGGTACGCGACCAGCCAGCAACGTCACCAACCCACCCAAAGTTTCGATTTCTTCCTCGTCTTTCGGGTCCACAAGCTGAAAGCCAATTTCAACATCGAAATCTTCGAGCGGGGTTTTCGCCAAACACAGATATGTACCCGGCTTTTCCACCGACCAATACGTGTCTTCTTCTAAATCATGCTCGTCTTCGATCTCGCCGATGACTTGTTCGATCAGGTCTTCAATGGTCACCAGACCATCAACCCCGCCATATTCATCAATGACCAAGGCCATGTGAATTCTATCGGTTTGCATTTTTTGCAACAAAACGCCGATCGGCATAGAAGGCGGTGCAAACAATAAGGGCCGCAACATGGACGATAAATCAAGCGGATGCTTGTCGTTGCTAAATCCGTGCTGCAGTGCCAAATCTTTGAGGTGAACAAATCCCAGCGGCCGGTCCAGCGTTTCCTTGAATACCGGCAACCGGGTCAGGCCGTTTTCACGGAACACCTGCACCAGATCATCAAGCCCGATATCCAGCGGCACAGAAATAATTTCAGCGCGCGGCAAAGCCACGTCCTGAACCTTGAACCGGTTCAGATTGCCAATGCCACCCACAGGTGACAGCGAATGTCCGTTGATTTCTGGTAGGTTTGCCCCGACCCGGCTGCGCCCATTTGCTTTGGTTTCAGCATCGCTGCCAAAAAGCCGTTCCAAAAAACCTGGCTTGCTTTGAATTTTACCCTGCTGCGCGCTCTGCGCTGCAATAAGACTTCCGTCGCTTGTTTCGCCCATGACTCCTGTCCGAAAACCATCCGGTCACGCCGGATCGCGCTAATATGGGTCTGCTATACCTAGTTTTGCAAGTATACTAACCTCCAGAGCCTCCATCAAGACCGCATCTTTTTCCAAAACGTGATCGTAACCCAACAGATGTAGGCATCCATGTACCAATAAATGGCTAACGTGATCGCCCAGCGCCTTATCTTGATCCAAAGCTTCGGCGACGCACGTGTCATAGGCAATCGCAATATCGCCAAGTTCAGTGACATCGCCGAAACCGTCTGATTCAGGCAGATCCGGCTGCTGCCCTTCTGTCTGAGGCGCCAATTCCTGAGCTGGCCAGGACAACACATTGGTCGGGGTGGGTTTGTCGCGAAAATCGGCATTTAGCACGGCAATGCGCTGATCGTCGCAGGCCAGCAAAGCGATCTCAAATTGGGTGGGATCAAGGCCAAGTTCCAGCAAAGTTGCCCGGCAGGCGATTTCCGCACAGGTCGCGACGCCGACTTGCAGCCAACGATCATCTTCGATCAGCGTTTCGACAAGTTCAGGCATCCGGTTTGGTGGCTTTGTCATACGCCGTGATGATCTTTGCAACCATTGGGTGGCGCACAACGTCCTTGACGGTAAATCGTGCGAAACCGATTCCTTCAACGTTGCGCAAAACCCGTTCAGCCTCGATCAGGCCTGACAAAACCCCGCGCGGCAGATCGACCTGTGTCATGTCGCCGGTGATCGCCATGCGCGACCCTTCACCAAGCCGGGTTAAGAACATCCGCATCTGCATCGAAGTCGCGTTTTGCGCTTCGTCCAGAACCACAAACGCATTCGATAGTGTCCGACCCCGCATAAACGCCAACGGGGCAATTTCGATGCGTTTTTCTTCGAGCAGTTTGGCCAACTGCTTGCCCGGCAGAAAATCATTCAGCGCGTCATAAAGCGGCTGCATGTAGGGATCGACTTTGTCTTTCATGTCGCCGGGCAGAAAGCCAAGCCGTTCACCGGCTTCAACCGCTGGACGCGACAGAATGATCTTGTCAACGTGACCCTCGATAAACATCGACACCGCAACCGCGACGGCCAGATAGGTTTTACCGGTACCGGCCGGCCCAAGTCCGAAAACCAGTTCATGTGCGAACAGCTTGTTCACATATTCAGTTTGTACTGTGGTGCGTGGATTGACAGATTTTTTACGGGTCTTGATTTCGACTTTGCTGCCACGGAACATTTCAAGCTGGTCGTCTTTCAAAGCACCATTGCCATTTTCCGCACCACCGAAATGTAGAGCTGCCTTGATATCGCCGAATTCCACCGTTCGCCCGGTTTCCAGCCGCGCATACAAAGCCTGCAGGGTTTCACGGGCGCGCTTTTGGGCAGCGCTGTCGCCTAGTACAATCAGATGGTTTCCACGACGCATTATCTGGACTTCAAGCGTCTGTTCGATATGTGCAAGATTGCAATCAAACTCGCCGCATAGATCGATCAATAGTCGGTTATCGGGAAAATCAAGAAGCGTCTGTGGGACATCTTCGGAAACTGGCGGGGGGGTCAAGGCGCTTGTCGCCAAAGAATTCTCCGTTGCTCAAAGGTTGATAGGCCGATGCTGCCTAATTGAACGCACCGGCGCAAGAGATTCTGCACATCATTCTACGATCTGAACGAAAAAGGGCCACAGAGATGTCTCTGCGGCCCGATTTAACATCCAGATCGATCGCCATTAAAGCGGATCAACGCCCCAATTTATGAACTTGCCGACAACTGTCGTCGGTGGCGCGATGCCCGAACAGACGGGTTTGCCATACCGGTCAAGCCGGGCTGACAGATAGCCCTCGGCGCCATCATCGATGATCCATTGATCGCACCCATGCGGGTCGACCCAAATTCCGGCCTGCATCTGGCTTAGGTGATGCGAGTTAATGCCGTAATCCTTGGTCTTGTCAGTGATATCGCCGCAGGCCGAAAGCGTTAAGGCCGATGCGAGGATTGCTATTGCATGTAGCGGTTTCATATCTTCGCCCTTCGGTTACTTGATGCAGATGATTTCAACACGACGGTTCCGGCTTTTGCCGTAAGATGTCGCATTGGTCGCAATTGGTTCACGTTCGCCAAACCCGCGGACTTTGGAAACACGCACGCCCACGCTTTTGGCAATTTCTGCCACGGCATCTGCACGGCGCATTGAAAGATCCATATTATGGGCATCAGACGCGTCGCTGTCGGTGTGGCCATAAATTGAATAGGATGTCGCACCGGCATTGCTGAAGAAATCTGCCAGACGCTTGCGGTTTGATGGATTAATATAGTGCTTATCCACCGCAAACAGCTGGTCCGAACTTTCAACCAGACACGCCTTGACGCGTCGGCAAACCGGTATACCGTCTGGCGTGACATTGGGGGTCATGTACCCTTCCCAACCGTCATCCATTACCCAATGCTCGCACCCGTCGGGGTCAACCCAGATACCGGGAACATAGCGTTCGCTTTTGGCTTTGGTCGCGGCGGCCGCGACCGTTGCTGATAAAAGCAAGGCAAGCATCAAAACCGCGCCAGCCTTTGCGACTTTTAAAATTTGTGGAAACACTGTTTTCGTCCTTTGCCAATGATCGTCACTCGGGCGTACTGGTTTTCCCAGCCACTCTGCCTCCACCCAGGCTTTTCTGGGCAAACCTTTAGCAATTCTGGCAACATTGTGAAGAACTAATTGTGGGAATTATCCACAGGTTTGGAAACAATCAGCCCTGAGGTGCAAAATTGTTCGCAAATACTACCGATTTGAACCAAAACTTACGATTTGGCACAATTTTGCCACAACTACGTCACCTGCTAAACAAGGTCTCCGGAGAGGGTGTTCACCAGTGATTTGGTGATTCTAACGGGCAAAACTTTACCAACACTAGCGGCATCACAGTCAGCATGCACCGCATGTAGGTACTCTGACTTGCCAACCAATTGCCCGGCGTCACGACCGCTTCTTTCGAATAACACGTTCACAATGCGCCCAACCATACTGTCTTGGGCAGCCCGCTGTTGGCGGGTTAGGACGGCCTGTAAACGGGCCAGTCTATCCGACTTATCCACATCCGGAACATGTGCCAGATCGGCGGCTGGTGTACCGGGTCTGGGGGAATATTTAAAGCTGTAAGCCTGGCCATAATTGACGGCCTCAACCAAGGCCAAAGTGTCCTGAAAATCTGCTTCCGTCTCGCCGGGAAAGCCAACGATGAAATCGCCGGACAACAAGATATCAGGCCTTACCGCACGAATGCGATCAATCAGCCGCAAATAACTTTTCGCGGTATGTTTGCGGTTCATTGCTTTCAGGATTTTATCCGAACCCGATTGCACCGGCAGATGCAGATAAGGCATCAGCTTGTCGATCTCGCCGTGGGCTGCGATCAGGTCGTCCTGCATGTCGTTGGGATGCGACGTGGTGAACCTGATCCGCGCCAGCCCGTCAATTTTCGCCAGTTCCTTGATCAGTTGGGCAAGCCCCCAATCGCCGCCCGGCCCGGCACCGTGATAGGCATTCACATTCTGCCCCAACAACGTGATCTCGCGCACGCCGCGTTCCACCAGATCACGTGCCTCGGCGATGATGCGTTCAACCGGGCGGCTGACCTCGGTGCCACGGGTATAGGGCACGACGCAAAACGCGCAGAACTTGTCGCAACCTTCCTGCACGGTCAGAAACGCCGCCGGAGCGCGCTGCATTTTCGGGCCGCGCGGCAAGTGATCAAACTTGTCCTCGGTTGGGAATTCCGTATCCAGAACCTTTTCGCCGGCCAGCGCTTTGCGGGCCATTTCCGGCAAGCGGTGATAGGCTTGCGGGCCAACAACGACATCCACCATCGGCTGACGGCGCATAATTTCAGCCCCTTCGGCCTGTGCCACGCATCCGGCCACAGCAATTTTCAAATCAGGATTTGCCAGCCTGAACGGTTTCAGACGCCCCAGATCGGAATAGAGCTTTTGGGCGGCTTTTTCGCGGATGTGACAGGTATTCAGCAAGATCATATCGGCATCGGCAGGCGAGGTGGTTTCCTCGTAACCTGCGGTTCCAAGAGCCGTAACCATCCGTTCGCTATCATAGACATTCATCTGACAGCCAAAGGTTTTTACATAAAGTTTCTTCGTCTCTGACACGTCTTAACCTAAGCGCAAGTTTTCAAGGGCACAGTATTTGGCGGTCTACACGCAAGGATGCGGCTTCGCAACGCCGCAAAACCGCGACCTAGGCTTGCAATATTCCCGATTTCCCCTAAACCAATGGGAAAAACACCAAGGTTCAGGCGTCCATGCAATTTGCCGATCTCGCAGAATTCCTGTCCAAAGGGATAAGCAGCCTTTCAGGCGGCGCGGTGGCGATCCTGTTTATGGAAGATCAGTCTGAAACCAATTCCACGATCCGCCACCACGTTAAACTCGGTTTTAGGAACATCCTTGTGCTTGGCAGCGAAGTGTTGCGGGTGTCTCCGGAGCTGGTGGACAAAATCCACCGCATTCCTTGCGATCTCAGACAGGAAAATGCCCTGACACAAGCGATAAACCCGATTATCGCGGTGCTTTCGGGTCGCTGGTGTTACTATGGGTTTAACGCGGAATACCTATTTTACCCATTCTGCGAAACCCGCAGTATCGGTGAAGTCACCACCTTTGCTTCGGAAGAACGCCGCGATTCGATCCTGACCTATGTCATCGACCTTTATGCCGAAAGCCTTGAAACCCATCCGGATGGGGTATCACTGGAAAGCGCGCAAATGGACCAATCCGGTTACTATGCACAAGCAAGGTCGCGCGACGGTCTGGTATTGGAACGCCAGTTAGATATGTACGGTGGTCTGCGCTGGCGGTTCGAAGAGCACGTTCCGGTAGAACGGCGCAAAATCGATCGGATCGGCCTGTTCAAAGCTGCAAAAGGGTTGGAGCTGCGGCCAGATCACACGTTTAATGTCGAAGAATACAACACCTATGCCTGCCCTTGGCATAACAATGTAACGGCTGCGGTGTGTTCATTTCGGGCTGCGAAATCGTTAAAAACCAACGCCGGTTCGTCCGCACATATTTCGACGTTTCAGTGGCACAATTCGCGGAAATTTACCTGGCATTCCCGCCAGCTTTTGGATCTCGGGTTGATCGAGCCGGGCCAGTGGTTTTAAGCCAATAGGGAAAACAGGTCTTTAGCGCGACGTCATCTTTCGCATCCGGATCACCACGTCAACTTTGGTGATTTCCATTCCTTCAGGTATTTCTGGCAGCCGTTCGAACCGCAACTGGTCCTTTGGTGCGTCTGTCAAGACGCCCTCCTCTTCCCAGAAATAATGTGGATGGTCGTCAATGCGCGTGTCGAAATAGGATTTATTGCCGTCCATTGCCACTTCGCTTAACAATCCCGCCTCGCAAAATGCCCGCAGCGTATTGTAAACCGTCGCCAAAGACACCGGGTCAGTGCTGCCTTGTGATGCCAGATGCAAGCTTTCTGCGGTTACGTGCCGGTCTTGTCCGTCACCTACCAGCAGTGCCGCCAAAGCCAGACGTTGCCGCGTCGGGCGAAGGCCGGCGGTTTGCAACCAAGTCGATCCGCGTTGGTTCGGGGTCATCCTGTTTCAAGGCCTCAATCCGTTGAAGTTGCGCCAATATCGGTGCAACGGCTTTCAATTTCAATAAAAATCACACATAGTCAGAAAGCCCGCCCCTATTGCCACAGCTTCGACACGGATGGTAGGAGAGAAGCGAAAGCGAAAAGCAAACTGCGGAGTCGAGCACATATGTCCCAATACCCCTCCAGCTTTGATAAAGAAGGGCTGCTGAAATGCGCTCGTGGCGAATTGTTCGGCCCCGGCAATGCGCAATTGCCGATGCCGCCAATGCTGATGATGGACCGCATAACTTCGATCTCCGGTGACGGTGGTGAACATGGCAAGGGCCATGTGGTGGCTGAATTTGACATCACGCCAGACCTTTGGTTTTTCGACTGCCATTTCCCCGGAAACCCGATCATGCCCGGCTGCCTTGGCCTTGACGGGTTGTGGCAACTCACCGGCTTTAATCTTGGCTGGCGCGGCTGGGAAGGGCGCGGGTATGCGTTGGGCGTTGGCGAGGTCAAGCTGACCGGGATGGTCCGCCCAGAACGCAAAATGCTGACATATTACGTTGATTTCACGAAAGCAATTCAGACCCGCCGCCTTACCATGGGCGTGGCCGATGGCCGGGTCGAGGCCGATGGTGAAGTGATTTATCTGGTTAAAGATATGAAAGTCGCTTTGTCGGCAAGTTGATACAAATATTAAAGGAGAGCACCATGCGCCGTGTCGTCATCACCGGGATCGGGATTATTTCGTCAATTGGCTTAAACGCCGAAGAGGTTGCAACGTCACTGAAGGCTGGTAAATCCGGCATCATTGCTTCGCCCGATATGGCCGAACACGGATTTCGCAGCCAAATCCACGGCATGCCGCAGATCAATCCGGCGGACCACATCGACAAACGTCAGATGCGGTTCATGGGACCGGGGGCCGCCTATAATTTTCTGGCGATGCAACAGGCGATTGCCGATAGCGGGCTGGAAGACAATGACGTTTCAAACGAACGGACCGGGCTGGTTATGGGGTCTGGCGGGCCGTCCACGTCAAACTTTTTTCATGCGCATCAGATCGTCATCGAAAAAGGCGCGCCAAAGCGTATGGGCCCCTTCATGGTGACGCGCTGCATGTCGTCCACCAATTCGGCCTGCCTTGCGACACCCTTCAAGATCAAGGGTGTGAATTATTCGATCACGTCCGCCTGTTCCACTTCGGCCCATTGCATTGGCAACGGGGTCGAGCAGATCCAGATGAACAAACAGGATATCGTATTCGCTGGCGGCGGCGAAGAACTGGATTGGACCCTGTCCTGCCTGTTTGACGCAATGGGCGCGATGTCGTCAAAATTCAACGAAACTCCCGATAAGGCTTCGCGGGCGTTTGACGCCAACCGCGACGGCTTTGTCATCGCAGGCGGTGGCGGTGTTGTCGTGCTTGAAGAACTTGGCCATGCCTTGGCACGCGGCGCCAAGATATACGCCGAAGTCACTGGTTACGGCGCCACGTCAGACGGCTATGACATGGTAGCCCCATCCGGCGAAGGTGGCGAACGGTCGATGAAACTGGCATTGGCCACTCTAAACGGGCGCAAGGTTGACTATATCAACGCACACGGCACCTCGACCCCTGCCGGTGACGTCACCGAAGTTGAAGCCGTGCGTCGGGTGTTCGGCAAAGGTACCACGCCGCCGATCAGCTCGACTAAATCCCTGACCGGCCACAGCCTTGGGGCCACCGGCGTTCAGGAGGCGATCTATTGCATGTTGATGATGCGTGACAAGTTCATCGCTGCATCAGCCAATGTAGACACGTTGGACCCGGCCCTTAGTGCCGATGAAATCGTGACCACGCGCCGTGACAATGTTGAACTTGATACGGTTATCTCAAATAGCTTTGGCTTTGGTGGCACCAATGCTACGCTCGCGCTTAGCAAATATAACGGGTGACAAAATGGCCGACCTAATGAAGGGCAAACGCGGGCTTATCATGGGCGTCGCCAATGATAAGTCCATCGCCTGGGGCATTGCGCGCGCCATGGCCGCCGAAGGTGCCGAGCTTGCGTTTACCTTTCAGGGTGAAGCTTTTGGCAAACGGCTGGCACCGCTGGCGGCCAGTATTGGCGCAACCATCCTGGTGGATGCGGATGTCACCGATGACGCCTCGCTTGATCTGGCCTTTGCAACGCTGGAAAAGGAATGGGGCACCATGGATTTTCTGGTGCATGCCATCGCGTTCAGTGACAAGAACGAACTGACCGGACGTTTCATCAATACCAGTCGGGCGAATTTCAAAAACTCGCTGGATATCTCGTGCTATTCGCTGATCGAAGTTGCCCGCCGGGCGCGTGATCTGATGCCGAATGGCGGCACCATTTTGACCCTTACCTATCAGGGCTCTAACCGCGTCACCCCGTTTTACAACGTCATGGGTGTGGCCAAAGCCGCGCTTGAAAGCGCGGTCAGATATCTTGCCAACGACCTTGGTCCCGAAGGCATCCGCGTGAACGCCATCAGCCCCGGACCGATGCGCACTTTGGCCGGTGCCGCCATCGGCGGCGCGCGCAAGACCTATCGCCAGACCCAGGAAAACGCGCCCCTTAGGGCGAACGCGACGCTGGAAGCTGTCGGCGGTACTGCCGTTTATCTGGCATCCGATTACGGCGCCTGCACCACAGGCGAGATCGTGCGGGTCGATGGTGGTTATCACGTGCTGGGCATGGCGCAGCCGGAAAACCTGTAAGGTTTTCGCAGATCCGACGGGCTTGGGAACACAATCGTGCAAGCCGGTCTTGATGGCAACGGCAGCATCGACGGGGGCTTTGTGGCCTAGGCCAAATCCGCGATACAACACCTCAACCTGTGTGCAGCGGCTTTTGCAGCAAGGCGATGAATGCACCTACCAAAAGCAACCCAGCCGCCACCAGTAGGCTGATGCCGATATTGCCAAATGCGTCGCCGATCAGCCCTGCGCCGTAAGGCCCAAGCGTCTGGGCCACCGCAAAGACGACGGTAAACAGGCTTATCGCCTGTCCCCAGCTTTCGGGTGGCAGGTTCTGACGGGCAAAGCTGGTGACTGCGCCAGGCGCCATGAACACCGACAAGCCGAACACAACTGCCGAGATTAGCAGGGCTGGCCCGTTTGGCAAAACAACCGGCAAAGCGGATCCAACGGCAATGCAAGTCAGGATCATCGCCAGCGGCAGCCCCGATGCATGGCGCTCCAAGATCGGTCGCCAAACCAGCGGCGAGAACGAAATGCACGCACCCAGCACGATCCAGACCAAAGCGATAAAATACCCGCTCGCCGCCTGTTCAGTCATCCATGCCGACAGGAACGTCAGGTAAACAATGTACCCCAGCCCAAACCCGGCATAGCCCGCCATTTCGGGCAGCATCCGACGCAGCGGCAGTCGGGCGTTGCTGGTTTGCTTTTGCGCCGGGGGTCGCAACTGGAAGGCAGCCCAAAGGCCGAGCGGCAAAAACAAAAGGCTTACTGCACCGATAATTAGCCAGCCCATGGGCCAAGCGCCGGGTCCATACACCTCTAACATCAGGGGCAATCCCGCCCCAACCAGCACGATGCCAAAGCCACCACCGGTACCAAACAGGATCGCAATCGCCAGCGCGTTGCGGCGCCGATCGTCTTTAAATAGACCCGCAGTCAAAGCGCCCGCCGTGGAAAAGGACATCGCACCAAAGATGCCCGCCAAAATTCGCCAGGCGGTTTGCCACCAAAGGGCGGTGTTCAGGCCAGTCGCAAAAAGCGCCAGCGTGGTTGCGATCAGCCCAAAAGCGAACAATCGCGATGGCGAGATGCGCCTGATCAACACCATCGTCAGGACCGCGCCAACGATATAACCCAGCGCGTTGGCCGTATTCAGCCACCCGGCCTGGGCATAATTCCACCCCATCTCGGATTTCATCGCGGGTAACAGCAGGCCATAGGCAAACCGCGCGAAGCCGTTTGTTACGGTCACGCCCAGCGTCAGGCCTGCCAGCACCAACCACGGCCTTGGCGGGGTGGCGCTCAACGACAGGTTGCCTTAAATGCTGACAAACGAGACACGGGATTCCAGACTTTGGCTGATGGTCCGCAATTGGAACACCCTCTGGCGCAAGCTGACAATGATACCCGGCCAGATCAAGCCCTTCCCGCACAATTTCGACGTTAAAATCGGCGCGGCGCTGCGCTGGCAGGAAGTTGAGGAAACCACCGCATCTCCCCCTTCCCCTCCTCAGCCCCCTATGCAAGACTGCCCGAAACTAAAGGAGCTGCCATGCCCATCACCACCTGCGTTTTCGACGCCTACGGCACCTTGTTTGATGTCGCCGCCGCCGCGCGGGAATGCGCCGCTGAACCGGGCCGTGCGGCTTTTGCCGCCGTTTGGCCGAAGGTCGCCAATGATTGGCGCCTGAAACAGTTGCAATATAGCTGGCTGCGCGCGATCGCCGATGCACATACCGATTTTTGGGAAGTCACCCAGAACGGGCTTGATTTCGCGCTTGAGGCCTCGAACCTTCACAATGACCCGGAATTGCGCGAACGCCTGCTGGCGCTTTACTGGGAGCTGTCGGCCTATCCCGAAGTTCCCGCCATGCTGGCCGCGCTGAAAGCACAAGGGTTGAACACCGCGATCCTGTCAAATGGCTCGCCTGATATGCTGAACGGAGCGGTGAAATCCGCCGGACTTACGGATGCTCTTGACGCCGTATTAAGTGTTCAGGATGTCGGCGTCTTCAAGCCGCATAAATCGGTTTACGATCTGGTGATGCAGAAGTTCGGTTGCGAGCCAAGCCAGGTGCTGTTTGTGTCCTCAAACTGCTGGGATGCCTGTGCCGCGGTCAAACAGGGGTTCTTTACAACCTGGGTAAACCGCGCGGGCGAGCCGATGGACCGCCTGCCATGGACACCACAAGTCACTCTCAAAGACCTGACCACAATACCGGATATCGCAAAGGCCAACTGATGCAGCACTTTACCACGTCAGACGGCCTGTCGCTGGCATTTGAAGATCAGGGCAGCGGTCCGGCAGGTTTGTGCCTTGCCGGGCTGACCCGCAGCCATCACGATTTTGACGAACTGGTGGCTGCATTGCCTGATGTACGGATGATTCGCATGGATTATCGCGGCCGCGGCTCGTCAGATTTCGACCCCAACCCGATGAACTATTCCATACCGGTTGAAGCGCGGGACGCCCTTGAATTGCTCGACCATCTGGGGCTTGAAAAGGCTGCCATAATCGGTTCATCCCGTGGCGGTGTGATCGCGATGTTTCTGGCGGCAATCGCGCATCACAGGGTGTCAGGCGTTTTGTTAAACGATGTCGGCCCGGTTCTGAACAAAGCTGATCTTGGTTGCATCGTAAGCTATGTCGGACAAGACCCGCCTTACCGCGATTACGACGAGGCTTTGCAGCTTTATCCGTCCGCAATGATTGGCTTTGCCAATGTTTCGCAAGCACGTTGGGCCACCGAAGTCCGGCGTTTATTTGCCCAAACCGATCAGGGCCTGAAAATCCGCTATGATCCGCAACTGCAATTGTCCGTCGAGGCGGCATTCAAAGGCCCGGACGTGGACCTTTGGCCGCTGTTTGACGCTATGACCGGTTTGCCCCTGGCGTTGCTGCGCGGGGCCAACTCGTCCTTGTTGACCGAAGAAACCGCCGCCGAAATGCGTCGCCGCCGCCCGGATATGCTGTTTGCCAATGTCCCGGATCGCGCGCATATTCCTTTTCTGGATGAACCCGAATGTCTGGCTATTATCACTGCTTTTCTGGAGCGTATTAAATGAGCGATTTTGCAATGATCCAAGCGGCTGCCGCGCGCGCCAAAGGTCACGTCCGCGAAACCCCCCTGCTGAGTTCTCCGTTTCTTGACGAGCTTACCGGGCGGCGGATATTCGTCAAAGCCGAATGCCTGCAACATACAGGATCGTTCAAGTTTCGCGGTGGCTGGTCGGCCCTTTCCGGAATGTCCGAAGCTGCACGCCGCAAAGGCGTGATCGCGGTTTCTTCGGGCAACCATGCTCAGGGCGTGGCCTTGGCTGCAAGAATACACGGCGTTCCAGCAGTGATCGTCATGCCCAAAGACGCGCCTGCCCTAAAAATCGCTAATACCCGTGCGCTGGGGGCCGAGGTTGTGTTGTTTGACCGCGCCACCGACGACCGGGATGCACTGGTCGACCGCCTTGCCTTAGAGCGCAATCTGACTCTGGTTAAACCTTTTGACGAGCCGTTGGTGATCGCCGGACAGGGTACCGCCGGCCTTGAGATTGCGGCGCAGGCGAAAGCCGAAGGCATTGAAAACGCACAGGTTCTGGTACCCTGTGGCGGCGGCGGCTTGACGTCAGGCATCGCACTTGCGTTGGCGAAAGTCGCGCCGGGCTTGATCGTGCGCCCCTGCGAACCCGCAGGTTTTGACGACGTTCTGCGCTCGCTCGTAAGTGGCAGAATTGAAAAAAATGTGCAGTTAGCCGGATCAATCTGTGATGCCATTATCACCCAATCGCCGGGTGAGGTGACTTTTCCAATCATGCATGATCTGTGCCAACCCGGCCTTGCAGTTTCCGAACTGGACTGCCTGAAAGCCATGGCGCAGGCCTTTTTGCGGCTGAAAATTGTGGTCGAACCGGGCGCTGCTGTGGGATTGGCTGCAGCGCTATACCACAGCGACAAGTTACCCGCTGGCGACCTGATCGTCGTGGCCTCTGGCGGCAATGTCGACGGCGAAATGTTCGCACGTGCCCTTGCAACCCTCGACTGACACCCAAAGGAATCCCGATGGATTGGCACGCCTATATGAAGAATATCGCCGAAACCTCGCGCGGGTTGGAAACAGCCTCGCCCGAGGTTGCACCACTTTACCGCGCCCTCAGCACCAAAGCAAAAGAAGCTGGCGCGCTTGACGTAAAAACCAAAGAACTGATCGCGCTTGCCGTCGCAACGGCCATTCGGTGCGAGCCTTGTATCGGCTTTCACGCCCGCGCTCTCGGCCAATTGGGCGCCACCGAAAACGAAGTTGCTGAAGCGGTAGGTATGGTCATTTCGATGCAAGGCGGACCGGGTTACATGTATGGCGGCAAGGCGATTGAAGCTTTCAAACAACTTAAGAACTAGCGCGATCCCCCAGTGGCTTTCTGCACGCACAACCCTTAGTCTTCACTGAAACCCCCTATTCAGGAGCACGCCAGTGGACTGGGAAGACTATATGCGCAACACCCGCCGACAGTTGCAGGCGTTCAACAAAACCAGACCGGAAGTCGCCAAAGGCTTTGCAGCACTGTCGCGCGGGGCGCGTGATCACGGGGTTCTTGACCTCAAGACCAAAGAATTGGTGGCCCTTGGCATCGCTGTTTCCACCCGCTGTGAACCCTGCGTCGGATTTCACGTCGAAAGCCTGATCGAGCTTGGCGCAACCCGTGAAGAAGTTGCCGATGTTCTTGGCATGTGCGTGCAAATGGGCGGTGGCCCAAGCCTTATGTACGCCGCCAAAGCACTTGATGCGTGGGATCAGTTTATGTCGGATGCTTAGCGCGCAATACCTTTTGCGATCACACATAGCATCTCGAACATTATCGAAACGCCCAGAAACGCAGTGCCACCACTTGGGTCAAACGGCGGGGAAACCTCTACCAGATCTGCCCCGACTATGTTGATCCCGTCCAACAAACGCGCCACCTGCAACGCCTGCCAGGAATTCGGTCCTCCAACTTCGGGTGTTCCGGTTCCAGGCGCAAATGTCGGATCAACAAAATCAATGTCATATGACACATATGTCGCGCCGGTGCCGACGATTTCGCGCGCCTCCAGCATCACATCCTCTATTGGGCGGGCGTGAAATTCCTCGATCGGGATGATCCGGATACCCACGCTTTTCGCAAAATCCCGGTCCTCGCGATCATAAGCCGTGCCACGAATGCCGATTTGAACAACCCGCGTTGGATCCAGCAAACCTTCTTCAACCGCCCGGCGGAACGGGGTACCGTGCGTATACATGGAACCGCCAAAATAGCTGTGAAACAAATCGGTATGGCTATCAAAATGCACCATCCCAACCGGTGAATCCGCTGCGACCGCCCGCAGGATAGGCAGCGAACACAAATGATCGCCACCTGCCGTCAGCGGTATAATCCCGGCGGCAATGACCTGCCGGTAAAAATCAGTAATCCGGTCCATACTATCGTCGATATCGGCAGGATTAGGCGGCACATCCCCCAGATCCGCGCAATTGACCAACTCAAACGGCCGCACTTGCGTGATACCATTTTCCGCCCGGATCATCGTAGAAGCATCCCGTAACTGGCGTGGTCCGTGCCGCGGTCCTGGCCGGTTGGTGGTGCCACTGTCCCATGGGGTGCCAATCAACCCCACCTGAACTTCGCGCAATCGCGGGTTATCAAGCGGCACATGCGGCAGGCGCATGAATGTCGGAATACCGGCAAAGCGCGGCAGTTCAAAACCTGAAATAGGTTGGAAAAATTTGTCTGACATGTCCACCTCGGATTGTTTGTCAAAACAAAGCCTACAAACGGGCGCTGTGCAACTTGTTTTCTCAGAGGTGCAAATATCCTGGGGGTCGCAGGGGGCAAAGCCCCCCGCCCGGTCCGGCAGCGGCGTCAGCCGCGCCGGAAATCAGCCGTCCACGCGGATGTTCGCGTTTTTCGGATCATAAGGCGAATCCTCGACAACTTCAGCGCCCCAGAGATCGCCCAACATCCGAACCCTCAGCTTTTTCCCAACAACCGCCATTTCCGGCGACACATACCCCATGCCAATGGATTTCCCGAACGCCACCGAATACCCGCCCGAGGTCAAACGCCCGACTTTGTTATTCCCGTGATATAATGCCTCGCGCCCCCAGGGATCGGCGTCCGCAGGCCCATCAATCAGCAGCGTCACGCATTTGCTGCGGATACCCTTGGCCAGCATCGCCGCCTTGCCGTGAAAGTCTTTGTTCATGTCGACAAACCGCGGCAGATCAGCCTCAAGCGGAGTTGCGTCGCGACCAAGTTCAGTGCCAAACGCGCGGTAAGATTTCTCCTGGCGCAACCAGTTCTGTGCCCGCGCCCCGACCAGTTTCATGCCCGAAGGCTTGCCTGCCTCCATCAACAGATCAAACAGGTAATTCTGCATTTCAATCGGGTGATGCAATTCCCAGCCCAGCTCGCCGGTATAAGCAACACGGATCGCGTTAACCGGGCACATGCCAAGTTCAATCCGGCGTGCCGTCAGCCACGGGAATCGCTTGTTTGACAGCGCCGTCGCGGGGTCTGCATCTTTGATCACCCGCGCCAAAACCTCGCGCGATTTCGGCCCGGCAATGGCAAATACGCCCCATTGATTGGTCACATCCTGAATTTCAATATAGCCAAGTTCACCAAGCTTATCTTCTGCCGCCTTGCGCAGAAAATCCGCGTCATAGGCCGTCCAAGCCCCTGCAGACACAAGGTAATAACTGTTTTCACCATTGCGGACGATGGTGTATTCGGTGCGCGTGGTCCCGGTCGCAGTCAACGCATAAGTCAGGTTAATCCGCCCGACCGAGGGCAGTTTGTTACAGGTAAACCAATCCAGAAACGCCGTCGCCCCCGGACCCTTGACCAGATGCTTGGTAAAGGCCGTCGCATCAACCAGCCCAGCGCCTTCGCGGATCGCCTTGGCTTCGTCCACCGCATATTGCCACCAGCCGCCGCGCCGGAATGACCGGGCCGCGTGATCGTCAAACCCCAACGGCGCATAGTAATTCGGCCGGTCCCAACCATTCACTTGGCCAAACTGCGCACCAGCCGCCTTTTGGCGGTCATAAGCCGGAGAGGTGCGCAATGCGCGGGCCGCTTCGCGTTCCTCGTCAGGGTGATGCAGAACGTAAACGTGGCTATAACATTCTTCGTTTTTACGGGCCGCATATTCCGTCGTCATCCACGAGCCGTAGCGTTTTGGATCCAGACTTGCCATGTCAATCTCGGCCTCGCCCTCAACCATCATCTGCGCCATATAATACCCGATGCCACCCGCCGCCGTGATGCCAAAGCTAAAGCCTTCCGCCAGCCACATATTGCGCAGACCCGGAGCTGGTCCAACCAGCGGATTACCGTCGGGTGTGTAACAGATCGGGCCGTTGAAATCATCCTTCAGGCCCGACGCCTCGCAAGACGGAATGCGGTGGATCATCGCCAGATACTGGCTTTCGATCCGTTCAAGATCCAGCTGGAACAAGTCAGCCCGGAAACTGTCCGGCACCCCATATTCAAACCGCGCAGGTGCGCCCTTTTCGTAAACCCCCAAAATCCAGCCGCCGCGTTCTTCGCGCACATAGGACTGCGCATCAGCGTCCCGGATCACCGGATGTTCCGGATTGTTTTTACGCCACGCCACCAGTGCCGGATCCTGATCCATCACGATAAACTGGTGTTCCACTGGTACAGCCGGGATTTTGATCCCCAGTTGCCGCGCTGTGCGCTGTGCATGGTTGCCGGTCGCAGTCACCACGTGCTCGGCATAGATTTCAAACTTCTCTTCACCGGCAACCAGATTGCCGCCTTTTTCCACCATCACGGTGCCACGCACGATCCATTCCGAACCGGTCCAGAAATACGAATCCACCTGCATCTTGCGGTAAATTTCCACCCCGCGCTGGCGTGCGCCTTTGGCCATCGCTTGGGTGACATCTGCCGGGTTAATATAACCGTCCGTCGGATGGTAAATCGCGCCTTCAAGGTCTTCGGTGCGGATCAGCGGCCAGCGGTCCTTGATTTGCGATGGAGTAAGCTTTTCGTAAGGTATCCCCACGCTTTCTGCCGTCGCACCATACAGCATATATTCATCCATCCGCGCTTTGGTCTGGGCCATACGCAGATTGCCAACCACTGAAAACCCGGCATTCAAACCGGTTTCAGCCTCTAGCGTTTTATAGAAATTGACCGAGTAATCATGAATATGCGTGGTGGCATAGGACATGTTGAACAGCGGCAGCAAACCTGCAGCGTGCCAGGTTGATCCACTGGTCAACTCGTCGCGTTCCAGCAAGATCACGTCTTTCCAACCGGCCTTCGCCAGATGATAGGCAATCCCTGCCCCAACTGCACCGCCGCCAACTACACAGGCTTTTACATGGGTTTTCATGATGCACGCTCCGCAAGATCCGATTTTGCGGTAAGTTGCAGCTTTTTGTGATTAAGGGAACAGAGGAGTCGACTTGGCCAAGTGCGAAAACGACATTCGGCCAAGAAGCCGGTTTAGATTTCAGGCTGGCGGAAATCTTCGGGTGTAATCACGCCGTCGGTATTGCGGTCCATGATCGCAACCCAACCGTCAGCGCGTGACAGAAATTCGGCCACCGTTACTTTGCCGTCCGCATTGATAGCCCGTTTCGAAAAGAAATGGTCCTCAAGGTCGCTTTGCGCAAAAACGGGCGCGGCAAGTATCATCTACAAGGCAGTCACAATCAGAGTGTTCCGCATCATATTCTCCAAGACTCGGGGCTCTGAGATAGTTGAGTAAACACGAAAGTGTTCAGAAACAGGGGATGCGACAATCTGCTTTCCGGTTGCAACTTGCCCATCAAACGCCGACATTGCCTACAAAAATCAACGGTCGGAGCACGTGATGAACCCTTTCCTGCAAAACTGGACCTTGCCGTTTGAGTTACCGCCTTTCGCCACGATAAAAGACGAGCATTTCGGTCCGGCATTTGAACAAGCCTTCACGCAATCGCGCACCGCAATTAGCACTATTGCACAAAATCCTGCTGCGCCGACTTTCGCCAATACAATCGAAGCACTTGAACGCGCCGACACCCTGATGAACAAGGTCGCCGGCGTATTTTTCAACCTGTCAGGCAGCAACAGCAATCCGGCACTCGAGGCGCTGCAGCGTGATTTGTCACCAAAGTTCGCGGCGTTCAATTCCGAAACCATGATGAACGCGGCGCTGTTCGTGCGGGTAAAAACGCTGTTTGATGCAATAGGCAACCTTGATCTGACGCCCGAACAAAACCGCGTACTAACACTTTACCACCGGATGTTTGTGCGCGCCGGTGCCGCACTGAAAGGCGCCGACCGAACGCGCTTGGCCGAAGTCAGCAAGCGTCTGGCCGTTCTTGGCACTGCATTCACCCAAAACCTGCTGGCAGATGAACGCGAATGGTTCATGCTGCTGCGAGAAGATGATCTGGATGGCCTGCCCGAATTCCTCAAGGATTCAGCCTGCGCCGCCGCGCAAGAACGCGGCGAACAAGGATATGTTATCACTTTGTCGCGATCCCTGATCGTGCCGTTCCTGCAATTTTCAACCCGCCGCGACCTCCGCGAAAAAGCCTTTGTCGCGTGGGGTAAGCGCGGCGAAAACGCAGGCGCTACTGACAACCGTGCTATCGTCGCAGAAACCCTTGCCCTGCGCCAGGAACGCGCCCGGCTTTTGGGTTACGCCAGTTTTGCTGATTTTAAACTGGAACCGGAAATGGCAAAAACCCCCGCTGCAGTCCACGATTTATTAATGGCCGTCTGGGAACCCGCCAAAGCCCAAGCCAACCGCGACGCCGCGAAACTGACCGAAATGATGCATGCCGAAGGCGTTAACGGCGATCTGGAGCCATGGGATTGGCGTCACTACGCCGAAAAACGCCGCCTTGCCGAACACGATCTGGACGAGACGGAACTGAAACCCTATTTCCAGCTTGACCGGATGATTGAGGCCCAGTTTGACTGCGCCAACCGCCTTTTCGGACTGACCTTCACCCCGCTTGATGTCCCACTTTATCACCCCGACGCCCGCGCATGGGAAGTGCGCAAAAACGGCAAACATCTGGCGGTTTTCATCGGCGACTATTTCGCCCGCCAATCCAAACGATCCGGCGCCTGGTGTTCCTCTTTCCGCTCGCAATCGCGCCTTGATGGCGAGGTTACGCCAATCACCGTCAATGTCTGCAACTTCGCTAAAGCCCCAAAAGGCCAACCAAGCCTGTTAACATTTGACGACGCCCACACCCTTTTCCACGAATTCGGCCATGCGCTGCATGCGATGTTGTCCGATGTCACCTACGACATGATCTCCGGCACCTCGGTTGCGCGCGACTTTGTCGAACTGCCCAGCCAGCTTTATGAACATTGGCTGACCGTGCCCGACGTGTTGCAGAAATTCGCCACCCATGCTGAAACCGGCAGAGCGATCCCGCAAGACCTGCTGAACCGCCTGCTTGCCGCCAAGAATTTCGACCAAGGCTTTGCGACGGTTGAATTTACCGCCAGCGCGCTGGTCGATCTGGCGTTTCATCAAGGGGTTGCGCCCGCTGACCCGATGGCCAGACAAGCCGATATTCTGGCTGAACTTGGCATGCCTGCTGCCATCCGCATGCGTCACGCTACACCGCATTTCGCGCATGTGTTTTCCGGCGACGGCTATTCCAGCGGTTATTACAGCTATATGTGGTCCGAAGTCATGGACGCCGATGCTTTCGGCGCATTCGAGGAAACTGGCGATCCTTTTGATCCTGATATGGCGGCGCGATTGGCCAAACATATCTATTCTGCAGGCGGCACGCAGGAAGCCGATCAATTGTATCTGGCGTTTCGTGGTCGCCTGCCGGGTGTCGATGCACTGCTAACGGGCCGAGGCTTAAACGCGCCGAGTTAAGGTGGCTAGTCCCGCACTTCATCGGGCGCAATCCCCCAAAGCTCGCTCCGCAGCGCCCAGCCCTTCAGGCCATCAGCCGTGATCTCGCACCAGTCGCGGCGACATTGACCCAAAAACGCAACAACGCCTTGTTCTGCATAGGCATTTGGCTCGGCTCCTTGTTCTGGACGCGCTCGCAAAGCTGCATAATCCTTTTGTACGATCACCGTGCGCACGCCTGACAGCAACGCATAATGCATCCATCCACCGGCCCCGTCGATGTCCCGCACGCGCCGCCAATTGCCGTATTCTGCGGTTATTTCCAGCGGCATATTCTCACGCTTAAACACCCAATCCACCCGATGTGCCAGGCTTGGGCCGCGCCGCGCATTTCCGGTATTCGCTTTCATTGACACAAATCGCGGCAACGGCAAATGCGTCACAGCACCAACCACCGGCGCATCGTCGTCCGCGCTTTCATCCGCTGCATCCGCCGGACCAACCGCTATCATCATCATCAGCAGCAGCACCGCTGTGAACGCAAATGCACAGATTTTCATCACATGGCCCGCCCGGTCCGGTTTCAATCTTTTTTGAAGGGTCTTGGGGTGCTTTACACCTTGCCCCCTTGCAATGATTTTTGCCACTATAGGGCTGAGAAATCCAGTGGGGGAAGTGCACCTATGCCCGGAACAAAATTAAGTGTTGTCGTAACGCGACGGTTGCCCGAAGCGGTCGAAACCCGGCTCAAGGAATTGTTTGATGTCGAACTGAACGAAACCGACAAGCCCTTCAGCCGCGAACAGCTGGTTGCAGCGATGCAGCGAGCCGATGTTCTGGTGCCGACACTCAACGACACAATCGACGCGGCGGCACTTGCGCAATCAGGCGAGCGTTTACGCCTGATTGCCAATTATGGGTCCGGCTTTGATCACATCGATGTGCAAACCGCCCGCCAACGTGGTATTCTGGTGTCAAACACCCCCGGCGTTTTGACCGATGACACCGCCGATATGACAATGGCCCTTATTCTGACGGTGATGCGTCGTTTCAAGGAAGGTTCAAACCTGATCCAGACCGGCGATTGGCAAGGCTGGTCGCCATCTGCCCTTTTAGGCTCGCGGGTTGGTGGCAAGCGACTGGGCATTCTGGGTATGGGCCGCATCGGCAGCGCCGTGGCCCGGCGCGCCAAACCTTTCGGCCTGCAAATCCACTACCACAATCGCAAACGCGTCCATCCCGATACCGAGGCCGAGCTTGAGGCCACATATTGGGAAAGCCTGGACCAGATGCTCAGCCGCATCGATATCCTGTCAATCAATTGCCCGCACTCTCTGTCAACCTTTCATCTGCTGAATGCGCGGCGCTTGAAACTACTAAAACCAACGGCTTTCGTGGTGAATACCTCACGCGGCGAGGTGATCGACGAAAATGCCTTTACCCGCATGTTACGCGCAGGCGAACTGGCCGGGGCCGGACTTGACGTGTTTGAGAAAGGTCACGAAATCAACCCCCGCCTACGCGGCCTGGATACTGTGATGTTGCTACCACATATGGGCTCGGCCACCCGTGAAGGCCGCCTTGAAATGGGCGAAAAAGTCATCATCAACATTAAAACATTCGCCGACGGCCACCGCCCGCCCGATCAGGTCGTCCCGGCGATGCTGTAACCTGAACGCCAAACATCATTGTTCCGGAAACACTCTCGCTGCAGGCCCCGCCCGCGCTTGCGCGCTGGCTAAAAGGCGCGGCGCGGAGCGCCTCCGCAAGCTTGATTTCCCAACAGAAGCCCCGGCTTCACATGCTCCGGAAAATCCCCTGACAGATCACCATCACCACAAAACTGACCACCCAATACCCCAGATTGATCAGCCGACCAACGGTCGGCACTTTGACGAACATCGCCCCTGAATCGTACAACATGGCGAATCCCAGTAACGCTAATACCGCCGTCGCCAGCGCGCTGGTCACGGCAGTGACGCCGACAAACCAACTGACCAGAAAAAGCCCCAGAAATTGGGCAACCATCGCCATCACCGGCATCGACGAGGCCGCACCCAACTGCACTCCATGCGCTTCGGCCCATTTTTTGCCAAACAGCATTGGCGAGAACCAAAGCCAGCCCAAAAGGAACGACGCAACCGCACCGGCAACTACGCCGCTCCAGCTTACACCACTTGTTATTTCCATCATTTTTCAGCCCCTCTTTCAAAAACAGTCACGAAATATCATCGCGTCCCGCTTTGTATATAACCACATTGTTAAAAATGGTTCAATCAGTGGATCGCGCGACCGCCACCACAGACCTTACAATCGTCGCGCCGCTGAACCCGCAATTTGCGGCTTTCACCATATAGGGCGTCATAGATCAGCATCTCACCTTTCAGAACCTGCCCGGCCCCGGTAAAAAACTTAATCGCCTCAACCGCCATCATCGATCCGACGACGCCCGGCAAGGCACCCATGACGCCAGCCTCAGCACAGCTTGGCGCCAACCCATCCGCAGGTGCTTCGGGAAAAACGCAGGCGTAACACGGCGCATCCGTCGCCGGATCAAACAAACTGATCTGCCCTTCCCATTGACTGATTGCGGCGGATATCAACGGCCTTCCCAGCGCAACACAGGTGGCATTCACCAGATACCGCGTCGAAAAGTTATCCGAGCCATCCAGCACCAAATCAAAATCCTGCATCATTTCTGCGGCATTCTCAGCCGTCAGTCGCCGATTAAAGGGCAATATCTCAACATGCGGATTGATCGCTTTCAGCCCAATTTCCGCACTGAACACTTTTGGCATCCCGATCCGTTTATCAATATGCAAAACCTGTCGTTGCAGATTTGAAAGACTGACCTCATCATCGTCAACAATGCCAATAGTGCCGACACCCGCCGCTGCCAGATACAATAACGCGGGCGAGCCCAACCCTCCGGCGCCAATCACCAAAACCCGGGCCTTTTTCAGCTTTTGCTGACCACTGCCGCCAATTTCCCTAAGCACAATATGGCGCGCATAGCGTTCAAGTTCGTGCGCCGAAAACGCCCCTGATTGGACGGCTTCAACCGGCGCAGGTACGCGACGTTTCACCCATTTCAGTCCCAGAATATAGGCCGCTATCAGGCCAACCACCCCAAGAAAAATCAGCCATGTCTGCAACGACCCACCAGTTGCGACGCGAAGTCCGTTGCCTGCTGGCAGCGTCACCTGAATGATCAGAACCGCCGCAAGCAAAACCGCCAGCACGCTGGCTTGCACAGCATTTGAGGCCTTAAAGGCATAGCCGAGGCCCAAAATCACCAGCGCGACCAGCAGAACCAAACCCATCAGGCCAACCCGGTGGACCCAAAGCCCCCGCCGCCACGTTCGGTTTCGTCCAGCCTTTCACTCAGCCGGAACGCAGCTTTCACAACCGGTGCCACAACCAATTGCGCGATACGTTCACCATGCGCCACGGTAAAGGCCGCGTCCCCCAGATTGATCAGGATCACCCCCAAAGCGCCGCGATAATCGCTGTCAATTGTACCCGGAGAGTTGGCCAAAGTAACACCGTGTTTCAGCGCCAAACCCGATCGCGGTCTGACCTGTATTTCGAATCCATTCGGGATCGCTACACGCAAGCCGGTCGGCACCAAAGCCCGGGCACCTGGCGCAATCCGCAAGCCATGTTCACGCAATGAAACGTCCAGATTGGCCCGCACATCGGCCCCGGCGGCACCGTCGGTTGCATAAGACGGCAACGCAATGTCAGTATCCGCCCCGTCAATCCGCTGCATCTTTACGACCGGCGTCATCCCAACGCCTCGGCGATTTTTGCTGCCAGTCGCGCCGCCACCTGATCCTTGCTCATCCGAGGCCATGTTTCAGCGCCGTCATCTGAAATCAACGTCACCGCATTTTCGCTGCCGCCCATAATACCGGTCGCCGGACTGACATCATTGGCCATAATCCAATCGCACCCCTTGCGTTGCCGCTTGGCGGTGGCGTGCGCGATCACATCGTCAGTTTCGGCAGCAAAGCCAATCACCAACCCGGGTCGCCCTTTTTTAAGCTGCGAAACCGTCGCCAGAATGTCGGGGTTTTCGGCAAATTCCAGCACCGGCAGCGCCCCCGTGCCGTCCTTCTTGATCTTGGAACCAGCCTCGGTCGCCATCCGCCAATCTGCAACCGCCGCCGCGAATACACCGGCATCAACCGGCAACACAGCCGAAACCGCATCCGCCATTTGCCGCGCTGTCTGCACCTTGATCACCTCAACCCCCAAAGGCGGTGCCACATCCGCCGGACCGGTCACAAAAACCACGTCAGCGCCAAGGGCTGCCAAAGCCCGCGCAATTGCCGTTCCCTGCGCGCCGGACGACCGGTTGGCGATATACCGCACCGGATCAATCGGTTCATGCGTCGGCCCCGAGGTTACAAGTACCCGCTTGCCCTTCAACGGCCCGTCCATCAGGGCCGCCTCGACCGCAGCGACAATCACCAGGGGTTCTGCCATCCGTCCCGGTCCAAACTCACCACACGCCATCGCCCCTTCATCCGGCCCGACAAACAATATGCCGTCGCCTTTCAGTGTCGCAATGTTGCGCTGGGTCGCCGGATGCTGCCACATCCTGACATTCATCGCCGGGGCCACCAGCACCCTTTTGTCGGTTGCCAATAACAACGTCGAGGCCAGATCATTCGCCAAACCCTGCGCCATCTTTGCCATCAAATCAGCCGTCGCCGGGGCCACAACCACCAGATCGGCAGCGCGTGACAATTCAATATGCCCCATCTCGGCTTCATCCGTCAGGTTGAACAGATCGCGATAAACCTTATTGGCTGCCAAGGCCGACGCGGACAGGGGGGTCACAAATTCCTCGCCCGCCCGGGTTAATACCGGCGTGACATCAGCACCCTGATCGCGCAATCGTCGGATCAGATCCAGCGCCTTAAAGGCCGCAATGCCGCCTCCGATGATTAGCAAAATTCGCTTGCCAGACAGCATGTTTACCCTTTCGGTCAGGCCCCTGCCCTTGTTCTAATCCTGCGCAAAGCTTTAGGCAAGCAATCGGCCAAGCCACAGCACAACCCCTTCACGCACAATGTTTACATTGTGCCGGGCCCAACAAAAACCGGCCGCAGGTCGGGCTTTTGGCGGGAGAACTCCGTTACCCCTTGCGAAACGCCAGACATGGGTCTTCACGTTCGGCAGCTGGCGTTACCAGATAGAGGTCAAACGGCGGGTCGGCTGGCGCGCTTTCCTCATACTGCCCGATGGAAAAAACACTCAGGTCAGGCGCTGCCTTTGCCAACATCGCTGGCACACCTGAATCGCGCCGTGCATGGCCATTGCCAGTGATCAGCACGACTGGCCCGCCGGTCGCGCGCCATGCCTTAAGTACCGCATCTGCAAGTACTGCATCGCGCAATCTTTGCGCCTCAACCATCCCGGCCAGCAGGTCTTCCGGTAACGCATTGCAATGCGCCTCGCGCTGCCCGGCTTCACGCTCGGTTTGCTCTGGCGTGGTCAATGGCTCGGTCAGACCATAGGCCTGCGCCCCCGCGCCAAATACTGCCACCGCACCTTCCCTGATCGCACGACGCACATCGCTACGCGGAAGATTTCCACCAAAAACAGCTGCATCGCCTGCCGCCTTAAAAACCGGATAGTATATCGCGAAATCGGGCCAACCGCTGGCCGCCCAGCCCAATGCGCTTGCCAGATCCGCAGCATCGGACCTGTTATCAACGGTAATAAGTTTCGCCTGCTCAGGCGTCAGCATTTCAAAAACCACCGCCGTCGGCGCAAGGGACGCAATCGCCTGCGCCTGATGAAGATGGTGCACCGGGTTGTCATGCACCTCGCCCAGAATGATCACGTCGGATTTGCGAAGGGTGCTCAAATCCGACGGGCTGATTTCATCGGCAAAAGCTGTCGCTGCGAAAATCACAAGTAACCCGGTCATCAGAAAACGTTTCATGCCGCATCCTATGCCTTAATGCGCAACGTTTGAAATCACGCTTTCGCGCCTCGGGGTCTTTTTCTTATTCAAGACTGCTGTTAGCAATACCACAGAACAAAGGTCGATCATGCAGCATTATCCAAAACTCACACTTGTCACCGGTGGTATCGCCTCGGGGAAATCCCGTTGGGCCGAAGAATTGGTGACAACGTCCGACCGCAAAAAGGTCTATATCGCCACGGCTCAATCCTTTGATGTCGAAATGGAAACCAAGATCGCCCGCCACCGCAAAGACCGCGATGATTTATGGCGCACCATCGAGGCTCCGCTTGATTTGGCGGGCGCACTGGCCGGTGCGTGGCAGGACGAGATAATTCTGGTCGATTGCCTGACCATGTGGTTATCCAACCACCTGCTGGCGAAACACGACCCCGGCGCTGCGGCAGATCAACTGATTGACGCACTGGCGGCATTGGAGGTGCCTGTGGTGCTGGTCACCAACGAAGTTGGCGCAGGTGGCGTTTCCGGCAATAAACTGGCGCGACGGTTTGCACAGGAACAGGGGCGACTCAATCAAAGGATCGCAAAACGCGCCGATCTGGTGGTCGCCGTGATATCCGGCTTGCCGCTTGCCCTAAAAGGGCTGATCCCGGATGGCGCCCAATGACGACTTGGTGGTGGGTTCGTCATGGCCCGACCCATGCCAAAGGTCTGGTTGGCTGGACAGACCGGCCGGCCGACCTCGGTGACACCGTGGCAATTACCCGGCTGCATGACTTTCTGCCTTCCAAAGCCGTCGTGGTTTCCTCCGACTTGATCCGCTGTATTCACACCGCCGATGCCTTGCAAGGCAGTCGCGCGCGCCTGCCTCACGCGCCTTCTATCCGCGAGTTGAATTTCGGCGATTGGGAGGACAGAACCTTTGCCGAAGTTTCCCAAACCGATCCCGAAATCTCGCGCGCCTATTGGTCCACGCCGGGTGACATTCGCCCACCAAACGGTGAAAGCTGGAATGAAACTGGTGCCCGTGTCGCTGATTTCGTTGATCAAATGAACAAAAGCCATCAGGGCCAGAACATCATCGCTGTCGCGCATTTCGGCGTGATCCTGACGCAAGTGCAACGCGCCAGCCACATCAGCGCAAAATCTGCACTTGCCTTCAAGATCGACAACCTTTCCGTCACCCGCATTGAATTTCTCGACCCACATTGGCGTATCCACATGGTCAATCATCTGCCGTGAACGAAGGTCTTGGCAGCGCCAAAACGCGCTGCTAGCATGCCCTTATGACATACGAACTCGCCATTGGGGATCGCACTTATTCCAGCTGGTCGCTGCGTGGCTGGTTGTTGTTTGATCCGTTCAACATTCCGGTCCGCGTCTGTTCGGCCCGGATGTATTCGCCTGAATTCAAAGCATTGTTGGCCGATTTCGCCCCGGCACGGTTAGTGCCTGCGATGAAAACCCCGGCGGGCGACGTGGTTTACGAGACACTAGCGATGGCAGAAACTTTGGCCGAAACCCATCCTGACACGGACTTCTGGCCGCAGGAACCTGCGGCGCGGGCCTTTGCACGGTCGATTTCCGCGGAAATGCATTCAGGCTTTGGCGCTCTTCGAAGTGCTTGTACGATGAACCTGCGCTGTGCTTTCCAGGGCTTTCAACCTGACGTTGCGGTGCTGGCAGATCTGGCGCGAATCGAGTTTTTGTGGTCACTTGCCCGCGACCGGTTCGGCGCGTCTGGCCCGTGGTTGTTCGGCGATTGGTCGGTGGCCGACGTGTTTTTTGCCCCGGTTGCCACCCGCATCGCGACATATCAATTGCCGGTTGGAAAACTGGCGCAAACCTATGTCGCCGCGCATCTGGGGCATCCATCGTTGCGCTGCTGGCGCGCACTAGGCGTCGCTGAAAACTACATTCAACCCGGATATGATCTTGATCTGCCAGAATTGCCGTGGCCGGGGCCAGCACTGCTTACGGCAAAACCGATAGCCGCCGGACCTTCAGAAAACGCCATCTGCCCCTAATTCGGCAGGCCTGTCACGGATTTTCTGGAACTCGACGGGCGGGTTTTCGGCTTTTGCAATCCAACGTGCCGCGACAAAACTGTAGCCGATCCGATGGCTTGGCCGGCTTTCGTTAAGATTTACCAAAAATAAACCATGTTCCATTAACCCTTTGCCTAACGCAGAGGGGAAACAGATGATCGCGCGCGCCTATACGGTTGCCTTTCAAGGGGTCGATGCCCGTTTGGTCGAGGTGCAATGCGCCGTAACCGCCGGTCTGCCGGCCTTTTCGGTGGTCGGGCTTCCTGACAAAGCAGTGTCCGAGGCCCGCGAACGGGTGCGTGCCGCATTAACCGCCCTGTCCATCGCTTTGCCCGCCAAACGGATCACCGTTAACCTTTCACCGGCTGACCTGCCCAAGGAAGGTTCGCATTTTGACCTGCCCATCGCACTGGCGCTGCTTGCGGCTTTGGATATTTTGCCAAAAGATGTGGTCGCCCGATTGGTCGCATTGGGCGAACTATCGCTTGACGGCAGCATGATCCCGGTGATCGGTGCACTGCCTGCTGCCGTTGCGGCTGCCGAAGCCGATTGCACCCTTGTCTGCCCCAAAGCCTGCGGGGCCGAGGCCGCCTGGGTTGACGCTGTCGAGGTGATTGCGCCCGCCACGTTGCTTGATTGCATTAACCATTTCAACGGACGCAAAATACTGGCGCCCGCCCAACCCGGCGAGGTACAGGCCGACGTCTTCGCGCGTGACCTGCGTGACGTCAAAGGCCAGGAACGCGCCAAACGCGCCTTGGAAATTGCCGCCGCTGGTCGGCACCATTTCCTGATGGTTGGTTCGCCGGGTTCCGGTAAATCCATGCTGGCCGCCCGCATCCCCGGCATTCTACCGCAGCTATCGGCCGAAGAAGCGCTTGAAACCTCGATGATCCACTCGCTTGCCGGATTGCTTGACGAAGGCGGAATATCCCGCACGCGACCGTTTCGCACGCCGCATCACACCGCCTCGATGGCAGCGATTGTCGGTGGCGGGCGTGGCGCGAAACCAGGCGAAATCTCGCTGGCGCATAACGGCGTTCTGTTTTTGGACGAGTTTCCCGAATTCCCCCGCGCGGTGCTTGAAACCCTGCGCCAGCCGATTGAAACCGGCGACGTCGTGGTGGCACGCGCCAATGCGCATATCCGTTATCCCTGCAAATTCCTGTTGGTGGCCGCCGCCAATCCCTGCAAATGCGGCTATCTGGCCGATGCCAACCGCGCCTGTAACCGTGCGCCAAATTGTGGCGAGGATTACATGGGCCGCATTTCCGGCCCCCTGATGGACCGGTTCGACCTTAGGCTGGAAGTGCCCGCCGTCACCGTCGAAGACCTGTCGCTGCCAGACAATGGCGACCCTTCGTCGGTGGTTGCCGCACGCGTGAAACAGGCCCGCGACATTCAATCCGCACGTTTTGACGGCATTGATGGCTGCCGTGTCAACGCGGATGCCGAAGGCGAGTTGCTGGAGGAAATAAGCCGCCCCGACACCGAAGGCGCCGCCTTGCTGGCACGCGCTGCCGACAAGTTTCACCTGACCGCGCGCGGCTATCATCGTATTTTGCGGGTGGCGCGAACCATTGCCGATCTTGATCAGTCAGACAGTGTCTTAAAGCCACATCTGGCCGAGGCGATCTCGTTTCGTTTGCTGCAAGGCAGCGGCTAGATATGCGACGCTAAAAATGCGGCGATTTTGACCAATGCCTGATCCGCTTGCCGCAAACGTCCTTGAAATATCTGCCAGACATGCGGCACGTCGGGCCAGACATCCACCGTTGCATCAACCCCTTGCGCCTGCAGTGCCGCGCCAAGCCGGCGACTGTCATCCAGCAATATTTCCTTATCGCCGACTTGAATCAACACCGGCGGCGCACCGGTAAAATCGCCGAATAACGGTGAAGCTCTTGGGTCGCTCGGGTCCGCAGCCCCCAAATATTCAGCAACCGTTTCCGGCAGGCGTTCAACCGGCAAAATCGCCTCGGCCTTGGCATTGCTGCGCAGAGTTTCGCCGGACAGGGTCAAATCCGACCAAGGTGAAAGCCCGAAAATCGCCCCCGGTCGCGGCAGGTTCTGGCTGCAAATCACGTGCAGCAAGCCAAAGGCCAAACCGCCCCCGGCGCTGTCACCACCAAGAGCTATGTTTTCGGGCGCATACCCGCGATCCAGCAAATACTTATAGGCCGCGACCGCGTCGTCAACCGCCCCCGGAAACTGATGTTCAGGTGCTTTTCGGTATTCCGGCAGCAGGCAGGACATGCCGCTCATTTCCGACAAACGCGCCAGCATGGCTGCATGCGTGCTGGGAGAGCCAAAGAAGTACCCGCCGCCATGCAAATACAGGATCACCTTTTCGAGATTGGCATTTTTGGCCGTTACCCATAGCGCGGGCAAGGTGCCTGCAGCATCCAGATGCACCGGCAACAAGGTGGTAAACGGCGGAGCCTGAAACAGTAACCTCGCCTGAAACTCGAACCGCGCCCGCATTATTTGCGGCTCAACCACGCCGCGAAGATGTCGTTTCTCAACTACCTTTAGACAAATATTCAGAACTGACAGCGGAAAATAGATCACACGCCCCGCCGTTTTTCGATCGCCTGCCAGATTTTTTCGGCGATATTGACGCCATCAAACCGCTCCAACTCCTGAATGCCCGTGGGGGATGTCACGTTAATCTCGGTCAGGCTGCCACCGATCACGTCAATGCCAACGAAAATCTGGCCCTTTTCGCGTAAAAGCGGCCCGATCCGGGCGCAAATCTCAAGATCACGGTCCGTCAGTCCGACCTTTTCCGGCCGCCCGCCGACATGCATATTCGAGCGCGTTTCGCCGGCCGCAGGCACCCGATTGATCGCACCAACCGCCTCGCCGTCCACCAGAATAATGCGCTTGTCGCCCAGCGCCACGTCCGGCAGGAATTTCTGCGCTATCAGCGGCTCGCGATTGATCCCGGCAAACATTTCGTAAAGCGAGTTCAGATTGCGGTCGTTCGGATCAAGCCGGAACACCCCGGCCCCGCCATTGCCATAAAGCGGCTTAAGAATGATATCACCATGCTGATGCTTGAACGCTTTCAGGGTATCCAGATCACGCGCGATGGTTGTTGGCGGCGTCAGATCGGGGAATTGCAGCACCAACAGCTTTTCCGGATAATTTCGCACCCATGTCGGATCATTCACCACCAGCGTTTTTGGGTGGATCATATCGAGAATATGGGTGGTTGTGATATAGCCCATGTCAAAGGGCGGGTCTTGCCGAAGCCAGACAACGTCCTGGGAGGCCAGATCGATTTCCTGATACTCGCCAAGGCTGAAATGGTTACCCACTTCGCGGCGAACTGTCAGCGGCCAGCCTTTTGCCGTTACGCGCCCCTGCTGATAAGCCAGCTTGTCGGGAGTATAGTAAAACAGCGAATGCCCACGCGCCTGCGCCTCTTCGGCGATGCGAAACGAACTGTCGGCGTTGATGTTGATGGCATCAATCGGGTCCATCTGGATGGCAACTTTAAGCGACATTGGGGCAGACCTTTTGTTCAGTTATGCCCTTCTATTTGGTCCAACCCGACGCAGGTTGCAACAGGATCACGCCGAAATCGCGTTTTCAATGATGCTTATGCCCCCGCGGCCATCAACAAGTGCCACATCAAACCGTGCGTCGCTGTCTTGCCCGCGCGGTTCACCGTCCAGAAAAATCGCCGCCGAGCTGTAAATCCGCGCGATTTGCCGATTGCTCAATGCACTGGCCGCATGATCCAAACTGCGGCTTTTCTTGACTTCAATGAACACGACCCCACCGTTTTTACGTGCGATCAGATCAATTTCACCAGCCGCCGAACGCCAGCGCCGCGCCGCAATCACGTGACCATGTTGTTCATAAAACCGTGCAACGGCCGCCTCTGCAGCGATACCACTGTGATAGGAAACCGCGCCGGTCATTTTTCACCTTCAATCTCCAAAGCCGCCTGATAAACCTGTTTTCGCGGCAACCCGGTTGTTGCGACCACAGCCGCGACTGCGTCTTTTAACGAGGATTGTTCCGCCAAAGCGGTTGTCAGCAACGTCGTCAACATATCGCCATCCATTGGCCGTTCCGGCGATGGGCCGACAACAACCACAATTTCGCCTTTGGGTGTTTCATCAGCATATTGCCCGGCAAGATCCGCCAACGCCCCCCGCCGAACCTCTTCGAACTTTTTGGTCAACTCGCGGCAAACTGCGGCCTGCCTGTCACCGCCCAAGACTTGCACCAAATCCGTTAACATTTTGCCAACGCGTTTCGGGCTTTCGTAGAACACCAGACTGCCGGGCACGGTTGCCAACTCCGTCAACGCCTTCTGCCGAGCGGCAGATTTTGGCGGCAAAAACCCGCCAAAGAAAAACCGGTCTGTCGGCAAACCGGCAACCGTCAACGCCGCCAACAGGGCCGAGGCCCCCGGGGCGGTTATAACCTTGAACCCCCCTGCAATCGCTGCGCGGGCCAGCGCAAAACCCGGATCGGCAATCAAGGGCGTTCCGGCATCCGACACATAAGCCACCGATTTCCCCTCGGCTATCATCGCCATCAGGCGCGGCCGCTGCACTGGTCCGTTGTGATCGTGATAGGGAATCAGTGGCCGCCCGTTCAGGGTCACGCCGTGAATATCCAGCAAATGCCGGGTATTTCTGGTGTCTTCGGCCGCCAGCACATCAGCATCGCGTAAGATATCCAGCCCACGCAGGGTGATATCGCGTGCCGCACCAATCGGTGTGGCCACAAAATAAAGGCCACTCGGCAGAGTTTGGGCATTGTTTGCCAACAATCGCACCTTTCATTACACAGTACGTTTACTTGCGTCCTTCAGTTCTTTAGGTTTTTGCACGAATAAGACCCGGCTGACCAGACACTCAGGAGCGATCGCCAATGTTATCCGTACTCTCGCAAACTCTGCGCCCTATACGATATGTTTTGATCCTTCTCAGCCTGTTGTGGCTTTCTGCTTGCGAACTGGACGTGGGTGGCGGTGGCGGCCCATTTGTCAACACCTCGGCACCGGTTCCGGTTGCCCTGCTGATCCCGTTTGGGTCTGGCGAAAGCACCAATGACATTCTGGCCACCAGCCTGCAAAACGCAGCACAACTGGCCGTCACCGATCTGGGTGACGTAAAGATTGAACTCAGGGTCTACCCAACATCCGGTACGGCTGCCGGGGCAAGCGTTGCCGCCACCAAAGCCGCCAATGAAGGGGCCAAAATTATTCTTGGTCCGGTTTTTGCAGAGGCCGCAAATGCTGCTGGTTCAGCGGTTTCCGGCCGTGGTTTAAGCGTGTTAAGTTTCTCTAACAATTCCCAGATCGCTGGGGGCAATGTTTTTGTGCTGGGACATACGTTTGAAAACACTGCGAACCGCCTGATCGGTTACGCTAAATCTCGTGGATTTGCCGATGTTTTGGTTGTTCACGCCAATACCACTGACGGCCAGATCGGTCGCGACGCGGTTCAGGCGGCTGCGGCAAATAACGGTGTAAATTTCACTGGTTCTGCCAGTTACGAATTTTCGCAACAAGGAGTCATTTCCGCTGTTCGCGATATCGCGCAACAAGTCAAAGATACCAAAACCACGGCGATCATGTTTGAAAGCGGCCCGGCCGGGGCGCTGCCGATTTTGGCTGAATTGCTACCGGAAAACGGCGTTGATCCGAAAGTCATCAAATTCATGGGCCTGACACGTTGGGATATTCCAACCCAAACGCTATCGCTGTCCGGTCTGCAAGGCGGCTGGTTTGCGCTGCCTGATCCGTCGCTTTCCGGTAGCTTTAAAGAACGTTACACCGCCGCTTATGGTCGTGCGCCACATCCTTTGGCGGGCCTTGCCTATGATGCGGTTGCCGCTGTCGGCGCGTTGATTGCCGGCGGCGATTCCGACGCCCTGTCGCGTGCCAATCTGACCCAAAGGTCGGGCTTTGCCGGGGTGAACGGCGTGTTCCGCCTGCGCGAAGACGGCACCAACGAACGCGCAATGGCGGTCGTCGAGATTGAAGCCAATCAAGTCAAAGTCATCGACCCTGCACCCAGAAGTTTCGACAGTGCCGGTTTCTGATCGCCAAGCGCTGGATCAAATGGACCCAACCGAAAACGGCCTGATTTGTCCGCCTGGACAGGTATTTGACAAAACCGTCGTTGCCGCAGCTATCGACAAAGATATCAGCGACGCAAATGGTCCTGCCAAAAACCGCGCGCTTGCGATTGCCCGGCTGTCAGAGGCCTACAAAACCGGTTTTGCGTTAATTGGCACGACCTACAAAGCAAAGCCACATGCCACGCGGCAAGTGATACGGTCTTACACCTATTTAACTGATTGCGTCGTTGCCGAGATTTTGCGCATCGTCACGACCCATATCATTCCGGCCAACCCAAACCGCCTCGAAAAATTCGCTGTGATCGCCGTTGGTGGCTATGGCCGTGGCGAAATGGCGCCATATTCGGATATTGATCTGCTGTTTCTGATCCCAACCAAGCGCGCGCCTTGGGCCGAAAGTGTGGTTGAAGCCATGCTTTACATCTTTTGGGATCTCAAACTAAAGGTCGGCCACGCAACCCGCACGGTTGCCGACTGCATCACGTTGGGACGCGAAGATTACACCATCAGAACCTCACTCCTTGAAAGTCGGTATCTGCTGGGTGACAAGGCCCTTGCCGACAGGCTTGACCAAAAACTATGGTCTGATTTGTTCAAAGATACCGGCTCGGATTTCATCGAAGCCAAACTGGAAGAACGCGCCCAACGCCATAAGAAGCAGGGCGGCCAGCGCTATATGGTCGAACCCAATGTGAAAGAAGGCAAAGGCGGTCTGCGCGATCTGCAAAGTCTGTTCTGGATCGCGAAGTACCTGCACCGGGTGCAACAACCGCGTGAATTGGTTGGCCTTGGTATGTTTTCGCAAGCCGAGTTTGACGTTTTCTCCAAGGCCGAGGAATTCTTATGGACAGTGCGTTGCCATCTGCATCTGATTTCCCGCCGCGCCACGGAACATCTGACCTTTGACACCCAGGTCGAAGTTGCCCGCGCGCTTGGTTATGCCGATACCGAAGACCGGCGCGCCGTTGAACATTTTATGCAGGACTATTTCCGTCAGGCAACTTTGGTCGGCGAACTGACCCGGATCTTTCTAACTGCTCTTGAGGCGCGCCATGTTAAACGCCCGCCGCGTGTTGGTGAATTGCTGCAATATGCCCGACGCCGGATCAGAACCCGTCTGTCTTCCGGTTACGCCCTTCAGGGTGGCCGGCTTGTCATCAGCAATGAAACCGCATTTCTGAAAGAACCACTGAACCTTCTTAAGGTTTTTGCCGAAGGCTTGCGGACTGGATACCTGATCCACCCCGACGCGATGCGCCTTGTTACTGCGAATTTGCACCGGTTAGACGCCAGCGTTCAGAACAATCCCGAGGCCAACCGGATATTTCTGGATATGCTGCTGGATTACGGCAATCCTGAACGCGGCCTCAGGCGATTGAACGAGCTTGGCGTGCTGGCGGCCTTTATGCCGGAATTTCAGCCAATCGTGGCGATGATGCAGTTCAACATGTACCATCACTACACCGTGGACGAACATACGATCCAATGCATTTCGACCCTCAGTCAGATCGAACACGGCGATCTGGTCGAAGACCTGCCGGTCGCCTCGGGCATCCTTAAGAAAGGCGTCAACCGCAAGGTCTTGTTTGTGGCTTTGTTGCTGCATGATATCGGCAAGGGGCGCAAACAGGATCATTCAGTGCTGGGGGCTGAAATTGCCGCCAAAATCTGCCCGCGCCTTGGGCTTAACAAAGCCGAAACCGAAACCGTTGTCTGGCTCGTGCGCAATCATCTGCTGATGTCCGATGTGGCACAAAAACGCGACCTTAGCGATCCAAGGACAGTCCGCGATTTTGCCCGCGTGGTTGGCAGCCGCACCCGCCTGAAACTGCTGACTGTTCTGACCGTCTGTGACATTCGCGGCGTTGGCCCCGGCACATGGAACAACTGGAAAGCGCAATTGTTGCGCGACCTTTATCACGCCACACGATCAGCCCTGACAACTGGCGTTGACGATGGATCACAAACCCGCCGCGTGGACGAGGCGCGCAATGCCCTGATTGCTGGCCTAAAGGATTGGTCCAAGGCCAAGCTTAAGGTTGAATTGCAGCGCCATTACGATCCTTACTGGCAGGGGCTTGATACCGAAACCCAGATCATTTTTGCCAAATTGCTGGATCAGTTGAAGCCCGGCACCATCGCTTCGGATTTCAAGCAAGACGTTGACCGCGACGCCACACGCGCCTGTTTCGCATTGGAAGACCACCCCGGTATCTTTTCGCGGCTTGCAGGCGCCTTGGCATTGGTTGGCGCAAACGTAGTGGACGCCAAGACCTACACCTCGTCTGACGGCTATGCGACGCCGGTATTCTGGCTTCAGGATGTGAACGGACGACCGTTTGAAACCTCCCGTCTCAAGCGGTTATCAGTGATGGTCGATAAGGCGTTGCGCGGTGAAATTGTTGCACGCGACGCGCTGAAAGACCGCGACAAATTCAAAAAGCGCGAGCGCGATTTCATTGTCCCAACCGAGATCACGTTTGATAATGAAGGTTCGGAAATCTACACGATTATCGAGGTTGATACCCGTGATCGCCCTGGCCTGCTTTATGATCTGACCCGCACGATTTCCGCCAGCAATATCTATATCGCCTCCGCTGTCATCGCCACCTACGGTGTGCAGGCGGTGGACGTGTTTTATGTCAAAGACATGTTTGGGTTGAAACTGCACAGCCAATCCAAGCGCGACGCCCTGCAGCGTAAACTGACCGACGCCATCGAGCGTGGCACCGAAGGGGCAATGACGTGACCCGCCCAATCCGCCTGATTTCGGGTTTTTTTACTGTTGGCGGCTGGACACTCCTTAGCCGCATCGCCGGATTTGCACGCGACATCCTGATCGCCGGATTTCTGGGCGCAGGCCCGGTAGCCGAGGCATTTCTTGTTGCCTTCAGCCTGCCCAACCTGTTTCGCCGCTTCTTCGCTGAGGGCGCCTTTAACATGGCCTTCATCCCGATGTTCGCCAAAAAGCTTGAAACTGACGCAACCGAAGCCCGGGATTTCGCCCGCGACGCCCTTTCCGGTCTTGTCACCGTGGTTCTGGTGCTCACGTTGCTTTCGCAATTGTGCATGCCGTGGCTGGTTCTGGCCATGGCCAGTGGCTTTGCCGCCGACAGTCGATTTGACATGGCGGTTGATTTTGGCCGCGTCACATTTCCCTATATCCTGTTCATTTCCGCCGCCGCCCTGATCAGCGGCGCACTGAACGCTATGGGCCGTTTCTGGGTGGCCGCCGCCGCACCAGTGCTGTTGAACATCCTGTTCATCAGCGCGCTTCTGGCCGCCGATTACCTTGGCTGGGACATTGGCCAAACACTGGTCTGGACAGTTCCGGTTGCCGGTATCGCGCAACTTGCGTTCGTCTGGATCGCCGCAAAACGCGAGGGGCTGACCCTTAACCTGCGCTTGCCGCGCATGACGCCTGAATTGAAAAAACTTGCGCTGATCGCCGCCCCTGCTGCCATGGCCAGCGGCGTTGTTCAGATCAACCTGTTGATCGGACGCCAGGTTGCCAGTTTCTTTGACGGGGCAATCGCTTGGCTGAACTACGCAGACCGCCTGTATCAATTGCCACTGGGCGTGGTCGGCATCGCAATAGGCGTGGTCTTACTGCCGGACCTGTCGCGCCGATTGCAGGCTGGCGACGCCGATGGTGGACAATCCGCGGTCAATCGCGCCGCCGAGTTTTCACTGGTTCTGACCTTACCGTCGGCCGTGGCCCTGATGGTGATCCCGCTACCGTTGGTGTCGGTCTTGTTCCAACGCGGCGCGTTTGATGCAAATGACGCAGCTATGACAGCACTAGCCTTGGCAATCTACGGCCTGGGTTTGCCTGCGTTTGTCCTGCAAAAAGTCCTGCAACCGCTGTTTTTTGCCCGTGGCGACACCAAAACCCCGTTTTATTACGCGCTGTGGAACCTGTTTGTGAACGCCGGTCTGGCGATCGGATTATCCTACAAATTCGGCTTCCTCGCCGCTGCAATAGGCACCAGTACGGCCGGCTGGGTCATGGTTGCAATGCTCTGGGCAGGGTCGCGCAAGATGGGCGCCGCCGCCAAGATGGACACCCGTCTGAAACGCGCTTTACCCCGGTTACTGGCGGCGAATTTGGTCATGGGCGCGGCCCTTTGGGGAGTGTCGACTTGGCTGACCCCTTGGTTTACCGCACCGGGCTTGCGGTATGCTGCATTAGTGGCTTTGGTCTTTGCAGGGGTTGTTATCTACTTTGCCGCCGTTTTCGCCTTTGGTGCAATCCGGCCCAGTGATTTCAAATCCGCGATGCGGCGGAAAACCTAACGCCGCCGAAGCGCCTCAAGCCAATGCCGAAACCGTGCCCGTGCGCCCGGTGCCAGTAGAAACGACAATGCAAATCCGGTGACAAACCCGCCAAGTTCAGAGACCCAACCAAAACCGCCGCCAAAAACCTGTCCGAAAAACAGTTGGAGTAACACCAGAACCCCGATCAGGTTGAAAGCCCGCCATTGATTTGTGCCGTCGTGGCGCGCCCGGATCCACATGATAAACGTCCACGCGCCGATCAACCCATAAGCTGCCGGATATGCCCCGATCAACGGCACCCGCGTATCCAGAACCGCCTCATAGACCAGCGCACCAACAATCGAACTGGCGAAGAAAATCACCAAAAAGGCTGCTTGCGAAAAAACTTCGGCCACCATTTTGCCCATTGCAAGGACCAGAACAAAGGCAAATATCACACTGCTAAAACTGGCATGGATGAACGGATAGCTGAAAAATCGCAGCATTTCTTCGGCCGGAAATTTCCTGTTTTCCAGCATCCAGCTTAAAACCTGATTGAAAAACCCGTAATCCGTGACCGCGACCAAACGCCAGCCAACCGCATTTTGGCCACCGATCAAGCCATATTCGCCCGCTTGCAGCACCAACTCGACCGCACCGATGACCATACAGACCAGCACAACAACGGCCGGGACATGGTTAATGGGCGAGGCATTCTGGTCTTCGTTAAACATTTGGCAGTTTCCGTTGTTGACGCCTTTAGGGCTGCAAGCGATAAGGCACGCCAATGTTTTAGTCCAGACAGGAGACAGCCATGACCGAGGTGGTCCACACACCGCGCGTCTTTTCCGGCATCCAGCCCACCGGCAATCTGACGCTTGGGAATTATCTGGGTGCGGTCAAGCGGTTCGTTGAAATGCAGGAATCCGGGATCGAGACCATTTATTGCATGGTCGATCTTCACGCGATCTCGACATGGCAGGAACCGGCTGATTTGCGCCGCGCCACGCGCGAACTGGCCGCCGGGTTTATCGCCTCGGGACTAGACCCAAAGAAATCGATCCTGTTCAACCAGTCACAGGTTTCCGCCCACGCGCAACTTGGCTGGGTGTTTAACTGTGTCGCCCGCATGGGTTGGCTCAGCCGGATGACCCAGTTCAAAGATAAGGCCGGCAAAAACAGCGAAAACGTATCTGTCGGCCTGTTCGCCTATCCCAACCTGATGGCCGCCGATATCCTTGTCTATCACGCGACCCACGTGCCTGTAGGCGAGGATCAAAAGCAGCATCTGGAACTAACGCGGGACATCGCGCAGAAATTCAACAGCGACTATGGCGTCAACTTTTTCCCGATGACGGAACCCGTGATCGAAGGCGCCGCCACACGGGTGATGAGCCTGCGGGATGGCACCAAGAAAATGTCAAAATCCGATCCCTCCGATCAAAGCCGGATCAACCTGACAGATGACGCCGACACTATCGCAAAAAAGTTCCGCAAGGCCAAAACCGACCCGCTGCCGCTGCCTGACAACCTCAAGGACCTCGATGGCCGCCCCGAGGCGCGCAATCTGGTGAATATCTATGCTGGCCTGTCGGGTGACAGCGCCGAAAAGGTCATCGCCGATCACGCCGGCATGCAGTTTGGCCAGTTCAAACCGGCCCTCGCCGATCTGGCGGTTTCACAATTGTCGCCGATCAGCTCCGAAATGGCCCGCCTGATGGCCGACCCGGCCGAGATTGACCGCCTGCTGGGCGACGGTGCCGACCGCGCCGCGGCTATCGCCGATCCGATTCTCGCGCAGACCTATGAAATCATCGGTATGGTTCGCTCGCGCCAATTTTAGGGCAGACTTCTTGACCTTGTTTGATTCTGGTGCTTAGATACCTCGAAATCATCCGGGGTTTATCATGGCGTTCAGCAGCAATATCCGCACTTATTTCGAAGGGACGTGGCATAACGGCAATGTGCCGATCATGCGCGCCGCCGATCACGGCGCTTGGCTTGGCTCGACCGTGTTTGACGGTGCGCGGTATTTCGAAGGCTTAACGCCCGACCTGATGGCACATTGCCAGCGCGTGAACCGATCGGCCAATGCGTTGGGGATCACCCCCAACCACACGCCACAGCAGATTTTCGACATCGTGATCGAAGGCTTGAAACTGTTCGATAAAAATGCCGCCGTCTACATTCGCCCAATGTATTGGGGCATCGATTCAGGCCTTGCCGGGATCGTTCCAATGCCCGACGAGACCGGCTTTTGCGTCTGTCTGGAAGAGGCGGCAATGTCTCTGCCAACCGCCGCCACCACCCTGACCACAACCCAGTATCACCGCCCGATTCTGGCCGACAGCGTGGTCAACGCCAAAGCGGGCTGTCTTTATCCCAACAATGCGCGCATGCTGAAAGAAGCCGCCGCCAAGGGTTTTGGCAATGCGCTGGTCGCCGATGCGATTGGCAATGTGGCGGAATCAGCCTCGGCCAATGTGTTCATGGCCAAGGATGGCGAGGTTTTCACCCCCGCCGCCAATGGCACCTTTCTCGCTGGCATCACTCGGGCGCGCCACATCAAATTGCTACGCGAGGCCGGGAAAACCGTCCATGAGACGGTTTTGTCCTTTGACGATTTCCGCCAAGCTGACGAAGTGTTTCTGTCGGGCAACATGACCAAAATCACCCCGGTTACGGCCTTTGACCAAACCAGTTACCAGCAAGGCCCGGTCTCCAAACTGGCGCGCGAGCTTTATTGGGATTGGGCGCATTCCACCAAAGGGTAATCCGACAGTAAACTGACGTCATGTCGCAAGCGCCGCAGCGGTGCTTGCGTCCCGCGCCAAGTTCAGCGATTATTTCGCGACTGCATCCTGAAAGGATCCCCATGCGCAAGTTTCTTGTCGTTCTGGACAATACAACCGAATGTCTTAACGCGATGCGGTTCGCAGCCCTCAGAGCCGCCAATACCGGTGCTGGTGTCACCATTATCGCCATAATTCCACCTGATGAATTCAATCACTGGATCGGTGTCGCCGACATCATGCGCGAAGAAGCCCGTGAACGTATCGAGGCACATTTCGAAGTTTTTTCCAAAAGAATGCAGGAAAAAGAAGGTATTATGCCGGAATTAGTGATCCGCGAAGGCAAAACCGAGCTTGAGATTATCGACTATATACAGGACACGCCAGAAATTGGCGTGCTGGTTCTGGGTGCGGGCACCGGCAAAGACGGCCCCGGTCCACTTGTGACACACATGATGCGCCAAGCCGGATCTTTGCCGATACCGGTGACAATTGTGCCCGGCGGCATGAGTAAAGAAGCGATCATTGCAGTCACCTGATCGGCGCATTGCCCAAGACTTAGAATCCTTCTAAAGTACTTGACAAAATTGCTAAGGAACGACATATCCTGATAGCAACCGAAAGGATAAATCATGTTCATTCAAACCGAAGCCACACCAAATCCGGCCACCCTCAAGTTTCTGCCGGGGCAAACTGTGCTGGAAATGGGCACCGCTGATTTTCCGTCGGCTGAAACCGCTGGCACCTCGCCGATGGCCAAACGTCTGTTCGCAGTTGATGGCGTGACCGGCGTGTTTTTCGGCATGGATTTCGTAACCGTCACAAAGTTGGACGATCTGGAATGGAACCACCTGAAGCCGTCGATCCTTGGCGCGATCATGGAACATTACCAATCCGGCCAACCGGTGATTGAGGCTGGCGAACAGCAAGACGGTCACACGGCGCACGAAGGTGCTGACAGTGAGATTGTGAACCAGATCAAGGAATTGCTTGATACCCGCGTTCGCCCTGCTGTGGCACAAGATGGCGGCGACATCACCTTTCACGGCTTTGATCGCGGCATCGTTTATCTGCATATGAAAGGCGCTTGCGCCGGTTGCCCGTCGTCCACCATGACGCTGAAAATGGGCATCGAAAACCTGTTGCGCCATTATATCCCCGAAGTGACCGAGGTTCGGCCGGTTGCCGCCTGACCCCTTAATTCTGGCTTTTGATACATCGGCCGCGCATTGCGCGGCCGCTTTGTTGTTGGGCGACCGGGTTTTGGCCGCCCGCACCGAAGACATGGCCAAAGGTCAGGCTGAACGGCTGTTCGGGCTGCTGCAAGACCTGCTGAAATCTGCAAATAAAGACTGGTCAGACTTGACCGCTATTGCCGTTGGAACCGGCCCCGGCAACTTCACCGGCATTCGCATTTCGGTTTCTGCGGCACGTGGTCTTGCACTGTCACTTGGCATTCCAGCCATCGGTGTTTCGACATTTGACGCCTTGGCCTATGACCTGCCGCGCCCGGTTATTGCGACAATCGACGCCCGGCGCGGGCAAACATTCGCGCAGTTGCAGGACCACGACAGACCAGCGACAACTGCGATCATCGACAACGTCGCTCTTCCGCCCGGCTTTCAAATCGCCAACGCCACCTGCGTCGGCGCAAGTGCCGGTGACTTCGCGCGCCAGACCGGCGGCCAAGCAGCCACGCCGCTTTACGATCTGCCCGTAGCACTGGGCCTTGTGGCAATCACCAAGCTTGGCACCGATCAACCGCGTCCCGCGCCACTTTATGTCCGCCTGCCTGACGCAGCACCGTCTTCTGACCCGCCACCGGTCATTTTTGCATGACGCCCGAAGACCTCGCCACTCTGCATGCCAGATGCTTCACGGTACCCCGCCCGTGGAGTGCGACCGAATTTCGCGACATGCTGGCCAGCCCTGCCACGTTCTTATGCACCAATTCCGGTGGCTTCCTGTTGGGCCGAACCGCCGGTCCCGAGGCCGAAATCCTGACCCTCGCAGTCGCGCCGGAAAGCCGCCGTAAGGGCCATGCTCTTGCGTTGTTAACCGACACCGAATCCCGTATGCGCGCCGCCAAAATCCAACAGATATTTCTGGAGGTTGCCGAAAACAACACCGCCGCGGTCGCTCTGTATCACGCGGCGGGCTATACCAGCGCCGGATACCGTAAAGACTATTATGACAGCACCAACGGGCGAAAAGTCTCGGCACTTGTCCTGACAATGGACTTATCCACAGGCTGACCCTACGTTCCAACCGCCATAAAGGCGATTTTTTGAACATTTGGTAAATAATGTGTTGACCGTATTTGGCTGCTTCTGTCTTTATTGGACATGATCTAGACTGATCTTAGGGCTGCATATGCTTTCGCTGCGAAAGCAACGCACTTTCGAAAAAGAATCATCAACGGGAGACCACTATGACATTCATGAAAACCATTCTCGGCACTGCCAGCGCCCTTGCTTTGACAGCAGGCGCTGCATTGGCCGATCCCGCCATCATCTTTGACCTTGGCGGCAAATTCGACAAATCCTTCAACGAAGCCGCCTTTGAGGGCGCTGAAAGATGGGCCAAGGATTCCGGGGGCACGTATCGCGAGATCGAACTGCAATCCGAAGCTCAGCGTGAACAGGCGCTGCGCCGTTTCGCCGAGGCAGGCAATAACCCGATCATCGTGGTTGGCTTTTCTTATGCCACCGCGTTGGAAACCGTCGCGGTCGATTTCCCTGACACACATTTCGCCATCGTTGACATGGTGGTCGACAAGCCAAACGTGCGGTCGGTGATCTTTAACGAACACGAAGGTTCGTACCTTGTGGGTATGTTGGCCGCGATGGCCAGCAAAACCGGCAAAGTCGGCTTTGTCGGCGGCATGGACATTCCCCTCATCCGCAAATTCGCCTGTGGGTATGTGCAAGGCGTCAAGGCGGTTAATCCCGGCGCGACCGTGTTTCAGAACATGACCGGCACAACCTACACCGCATGGAACGATCCGGTTAAAGGCGGCGAACTGACTCGCGCGCAAATCGACCAGGGCGCTGATGTTGTTTATCACGCCGCAGGCGGTACTGGCCGTGGTGTTCTGCAAGCCGCAGCGGATGCTGGCAAACTGGGTATCGGCGTGGACAGCAACCAGAACTATATGTTCCCGGGTCACGTTCTGACCTCGATGCTGAAACGCGTCGATGTTGCGGTTTATAACGCGTTCAAAGACGGCTCGGACGGTGGCACATGGACGTCTGGCTTTAACGTGCTTGGTCTTGCCACTGACGGCGTTGGCTATGCGATGGACAGCAACAATGCCGCACTGGTATCTGCCGATATGGTCGCAAAAGTCGAAGCTGCCAAAGCCGACATCATCGCCGGTAAAATAATGGTGCATGACTATATGTCCGACAACGCCTGCCCGGTTATGTAAGGCCGGATTTCGTGACGGATCAAAACAGCATGGGGCGGCAGGAAACTGTCGCCCCGGCCATCGAGCTTAAGGGAATTTCCAAAAGCTTCGGGCCCGTGCAAGCAAACAAAGATATCTCGATCTCGGTGCGCCGGGGTTCGATCCACGGGATTGTCGGCGAAAATGGCGCTGGCAAATCAACTCTGATGTCTATCCTGTACGGGTTTTACAAGGCCGATTCCGGCCAGATTTTTATCAACGGAAAACAAACACTTATCCCTGACAGTCAGGCGGCTATCGCGGCTGGCATCGGGATGGTGCACCAACATTTCAAGCTGGTGCAAAACTTTACGGTTCTGGAAAACGTCGTTCTGGGTGCCGAAGAAGGCCAACGCCTTGGCCCCTCATTGGCCAAAGCCCGCGCCCTGCTGGTGGAACTGGCACGCGAATACGAACTGGAAGTTGATCCCGACGCTGTCATCGAAACTCTGTCGGTGGGCTTTCAGCAGCGGGTCGAAATCCTCAAGGCGTTGTACCGCCAAGCCGATATCCTGATTTTGGACGAACCCACCGGCGTGCTGACCCCCTCCGAGGCGGATCATCTGTTCCGCATCCTGCGAAACCTGCGCGATCAGGGCAAAACCATCATCATGATTACCCATAAACTGCGCGAAATCATGAATGTCACAGACACCGTTTCAGTGATGCGTCGCGGTCAAATGACAGCGACGGTCCACACCACCGATACCAGCCCGGCCGAACTGGCAGAATTGATGGTTGGGCGCAAAGTCCTGTTGCGGGTTGATAAAAAGCCGGCCGTTGCAGGTGACGTGGTGCTCGAAGTCAACGACCTGCGCGTCACCGACTCCAAAGGTGTCGTGCGTCTGAAAGGCATATCGTTTCAGGTCAAAGCCGGTGAAATCCTTGGCATTGCTGGTGTTGCAGGTAATGGCCAGTCGGAATTATTAGAGGTCTTAGGTGGTTTTGGCCGGGCGACCGGATCGGTCAAAGTGCGCGGGACCGCAATTAACATCGCCTCAGCCGCCCAAGGTCGCCACCGCCGCGAAGCCGGAATTTCACATGTACCCGAAGACCGTAACCATCTGGGCCTGATCATGGATTTCGCCGCTTGGGAGAACATGGCCTTTGGCTATCATCACGAACCGAAATATATCCGCGCTGGCGGCTTGATGGATCAGGCGGCAATGCTCGACGACACCATCGGCAAGATGGAACGGTTTGACATCCGCCCCCTCAATCCGCGCCTGAATGCCCAAAGCTTTTCCGGCGGCAACCAACAAAAGATCGTTCTGGCCCGCGAGATTGAACACAACCCCGATATTCTGCTGATCGGCCAGCCGACGCGCGGAGTTGATATTGGCGCGATTGAATTCATCCACCAGCAAATTGTCGCCCTGCGTGACGCGGGCAAAGCGATCCTGCTGGTCAGCGTGGAACTTGACGAAATCCTGTCGCTCACGGACCGGGTTGCCGTGATGTTTGACGGCCATATTGCCGGTGAACGGATCACCGCAGAAACCGACGAAAAAGAACTGGGCCTGCTGATGGCTGGCATGATGGAAGGGGCTGCCTGATGGGAAAACTTCCCAAATGGGCCGACTACGCCCTGATCCCGTTTCTGAACGTGTTGCTGGCGTTTTTTGTGTCTGGCCTGGTGGTGCTGTTCATCGGCGAAGACCCGATCAAAGCGATGGGCATCATGCTGAAAGGCAGCCTCGGCAGCCCGCGCGCGATTGGTTATACGCTGTATTACGCGACCAACTTTATCTTTACCGGCCTTGCGGTCGCCGTGGCCTTCCACGCGCGCCTGTTTAATATCGGCGGCGAAGGTCAGGCGGGTGTGGCCGGTCTGGGCGTCGCCTTTGTCTGCATGTATGTGGATTGGCCACATTGGTCGCTGGCCCTGCCTGCGGCGATTATTGGTGCGGCTCTGTTTGCGGGTATCTGGGCTGCAATTCCGGCCTATCTGCAATCCAAACGTGGCAGTCACATCGTGATTACCACGATCATGTTCAACTATATCGCTGCCGCCTTGCTGGTTTATATGCTGGTCAATGTCATCAAAGATCCCGGGTCGATGTCCCCGCAAACTCGCGCCTTCGTGCCGGGTTCCGTTTTGCCCACAGCCAAGGAAATGTTGGGCTGGATTGGCGTTGATTTTCCACGCTCGCCGATCAACATCAGTTTTCTGCTGGCGATTGCTGCCTGTTTCGGCGTGTGGATTCTGATCTGGAAATCACGGCTTGGCTATGAAATTCGGGCGTTCGGTCACAGCGAAAGTGCAGCCGGATACGCCGGGATTTCCGGCTTCAAAATCACCATGATTGCGATGACCATCTCGGGTTCGCTGGCCGGACTGATGGCGATCAACACGGTAATGGGCGAGGGCAAAAGGCTGGTGCTTGATCCCGTCGAAGGGGCTGGTTTCATCGGCATCGCCGTGGCCCTGATCGGGCGGTCGCACCCTTTGGGCGTGTTTCTGGCCGCCATCCTGTTTGGCATGCTTTACCAAGGTGGCTTTGACTTGAGTTTCGACATGCCCAAGGTCAGCCGCGAAATGATCCTTGTCATTCAGGCCTTGGTGATCCTGTTCACTGGCGCACTTGAAAACCTTGTCAGGATGCCGGTCACCCGCTTGTTCCTGCGCTTCACCAAGGGGGCCGCGTGATGGATTTCAACACCATTCTTCAAATTCTTGACAGTACCCTGCGCCTTACGCCGCCCTTGCTGCTGGCCTGCCTGGCTGGCCTTTATTCCGAACGCGCCGGGGTATTTGATATCGGTCTGGAAGGCAAAATGCTGGTCGCAGCCTTTTTTGCCGGTGCCGTTGCGGCCGTCAGCGGATACGCTTGGGTCGGCTTGGCGGCGGCAATTGCTGCGTCAACCGTCATGGCCCTGTTGCACGGCTTTGCCTCGATCACCCTGCGCGGCAACCAACTGATCTCAGGCGTTGCCATCAATTTTCTGGCGGCAGGCGGCACGGCACTTATTGGTCTCAACTGGTTTCGCCAAGGCACCCAGACCCCGCAACTGAACGGCTCCGCCCGGTTCAGCGAGATCACCCTGCCTTTTGCCGACAGCATCCACAGCATCCCTTATCTTGGCCCGATCTATGCCGACCTGTTGTCAGGCCACTGGATCATCTCGTATATCGCCTTTCTGGCGGTGCCGTTCACATGGTGGTTGCTGTTTCACACCCGTTTCGGCTTGCGCCTGCGCGCCGTCGGCGAAAACCCCGAGGCCGTGGACACAGCCGGAATTTCGGTGATCTGGATGCGATATCGTGCAGTGATTATCACCGGCATTTTATGCGGCATCGCCGGGGCCTATCTGTCCACATGCATGAATGCGGGGTTCGTCAAGAACATGACCGCCGGTAAGGGCTTTATCGCACTTGCGGCCCTGATCTTTGCCAAATGGAAACCGTGGTCCGCGATGTGGGCCTGCCTGTTGTTTGGCTTTCTCGAGGCAATCAGCATCCGCTTTCCCAACTTGGAAATTCCCGGTATCGGCACCATCCCCGTGCAGTTCATGCAAGCTCTGCCCTATATCCTGACCGTGGTCATTCTGGCCGGTTTCGTCGGCAAAGCGATCCCGCCAAAGGCCGGAGGCGAAGCCTATGTCAAGGAACGCTGACGATCTGGTCGGGCTGATCCGCGCCCGCGCCGGGCGTGATCCGGTTGAGCTTGGGCTGATATTGGGGTCGGGTCTTGGCCATCTGGCCGACGCGGTTTCCGGCACGTCTATCGACTATGCCGATCTGCCGGGTTTTCCACATGCCGGTGTGTCGGGCCACAATCCAAAGCTGGTGATCGGTGATCTGGAAGGTGTGCGCGTTGCGGTGTTTGGCGGGCGGGCGCATTATTACGAAAATGGCCAAAGTGACGCCATGCGTCTGCCGCTTGAAGTTCTGCAAGGGCTTGGGGCCGGATCCCTGATCGTCACCAACGCGGCTGGCAGCCTGCGCCCGAATATTGAACCGGGAGATTTGATGCTGCTGTCAGATCACATCAACTTTTCCGGCCTGAACCCCCTGATCGGCGAGGCCAGCGACGCGCGGTTCGTCCCCATGACAGCCGCCCATGACCCTGATATGCGCGCAGCCCTTGCCGCCGCCGCCAAAGCCGAGGGCCTGCCTTTGGCAACTGGCGTTTACGCATGGTATTCCGGCCCCAGCTTCGAGACGCCAGCCGAAATTCGCGCCATCCGAATTCTCGGCGGCGATGCGGTCGGCATGTCAACCGTCCCCGAGGTGATCCTGGCGCGGTTTCTGGGCCTGAAGGTCGCTGCCATTTCCACCATCACCAACATGGCCGCTGGCCTGAGTGACGAAAACATCAGCCACGAACATACCAAAGCCATGGCACCCCTTGGGGCGGCCAAGCTGGAACGCATTCTGCGCCGTTATCTGCGCGATCTGGACTAGGTCATCTGCCCCATTGGGGGGTATTTGTCGCAGTTAACCCCCTTAACATCGGCCCCGCACGGGCGTACTGCACTGCATCCTTCAACGGAACAGCGCATGCAATTTTACCTTCCGATCGCCGAAATTTCGGTCAACGCGTTCCTTTTGTTAGGGCTCGGCATGGCTGTGGGCATCCTGTCAGGTATGTTCGGCATCGGTGGCGGGTTCATTTTGACACCGCTTTTATTCATGATCGGCATTCCCAGCGCGGTCGCTGTCGGCACCCAAGGCATCTTGATCGTCGCCTCGTCGTTTTCCGCGCTCGTGGCGCATTTGAAACGCAAGACTGTGGACTATCCGATGGGAATTGTCCTGTTGATAGGTGGGTTAATCGGTTCCGCCGGCGGGGTGCGATTGTTCAAATTGCTCAGCGCCCTTGGTCAGGTCGATCTGTTGATCAGCCTTTGCTACGTGTTTCTGCTTGGGACCGTTGGCAGCCTGATGCTGATCGAAGCGGTCAACGCGTATCGCCGCCGTCGATCAAACACCTATGTTCCGGCGAAACGCAAAAAACACAACTGGGTGCACGGCATGCCGTTTCGCATCCGGTTCAGAGCTTCGAAAATGTATATCAGCGTTCTGCCACCGCTGGCGATTGGCATCGCGGTTGGTGTGTTGTCGGCGATCATGGGCGTTGGCGGCGGATTTTTGATGCTACCAGCGATGATTTATATCCTTGGCATGCCAACCAAAGTGGTCGTTGGAACCTCGTTGTTTCAGATCACTTTCATGTCGTCTTTCACTACGCTGTTGCACGCCACTGAAAACTATACCGTCGATTTCGTACTGGGGTTTATTCTGTTGATCGGTGGCGTAACCGGTGCGCAGATCGGCAGCCGGGTCGGAGCGAAACTGAACGCCGACATTCTGCGCATCCTGCTGGCCTCGATGGTGCTTGGAATCAGCCTGAAATTGTTGACCGAATTGGTCTTCCAGCCCACTGAAATCTTTTCGCTTTTCGCAAAATAACCAGTGAAACCGCCCCGTTGATCGGGATTGGCAGTGTTTTGTGTGTCACAGGTCTGAATTTGCTCCGATTTGTCGCAGCAAATAGACTGAACAAACACATTCAAAAGATGTAATGCACTTCTACTCCAGATTTCGGAAAACAGCATGCAAATCTATCTTCCCATCGCCGAAGTTTCGGTAAACGCATTTCTTTTGCTTGGCCTTGGCGGACTTGTCGGCATTCTGTCAGGCATGTTCGGGGTTGGTGGCGGGTTTCTGATGACGCCGCTGCTGTTTTTCATCGGCATTCCACCAGCCGTCGCAGTCGCAACCGAGGCGAACCAAATCGTTGCTTCGTCGTTTTCCGGGGTGCTGGCACACGTGAAACGAAAGACCGTAGACTTCAAAATGGGACTGGTCCTGCTGGTCGGTGGTTTGGCAGGCGCGGCGGTTGGCGTTCAGGTCTTCAAAATCCTCAAGGCTATGGGTCAGGTCGAATTACTGGTCACGCTTTGTTACGTTGTTTTTCTTGGCATTATTGGCAGTCTGATGTTCGCCGAAAGCCTGCGCTCGATCCGCCGCGCTGGTAAACCGGGTGCAAGACCAGCGCCACGTCGCCAGCACAATTGGGTGCATGGCTTGCCCTTCAAGATGAAGTTCCGCACATCAGGCCTTTATATCAGCGTGATCCCTCCGGTTTTGGTTGGCGTTCTGGTTGGCGTTCTGGCCGCCATCATGGGTGTCGGCGGTGGCTTTATCATGGTGCCTGCGATGATTTATTTGCTGGGTATGCCCACAAAAGTGGTGATCGGCACCTCGCTGTTTCAGATCATTTTCGTTACCGGATTTACCACTCTAATGCACGCCACGACCAACTATACTGTTGATATGGCACTGGCCGTTCTGCTGCTGATCGGCGGCGTTATCGGCGCGCAAATTGGCACAAGGATTGGCGTCAAGATGAAAGCCGAACAATTGCGCATCCTGCTGGCCATTCTGGTTCTGGTAGTGTGTGGCAAGCTGGCGCTTGATCTGCTTTTACAACCCGGCGAGCTTTATTCGCTTGGCGCTGGGGGACACTGATGCTGCGTTTACTAATTGCCTTTCTGGTTCTGGCCAACCCTGCTTTTGCGGCTGAAAAAGTCGTGGCCGGCCTCAGCCAACATCTGGTGTCGATCACCGCGAATTTTGACGGCACCGGGATCATGATCTTTGGCGCCGTAAAACGCGAAGCCCCTGCACCCGACGCTGGCCCCTTGCAGGTCATCATCGCCGTCGCCGGTCCCTCGTCGCCGGTCACTGTGCGCCGCAAAGCCCGCGCTTATGGTATTTGGGTCAACACCGATTCGGTTCATGTCGATGCAGCCCCCAGCTTTTACGCGGTCGCCACAACCGCACCCTTTGCCGAGGTCCTCAACCAGGTCGATGACCTTAAGTATCGCATTTCCATCGGCAATATGATCCGCAATGTCGGTGAAGCCAAAGAAGGGCTTGAAGCGACTGATTTTTCCGATGCCGTGATCCGCGTTCGCCGCAATAATGGGTTATATTCCGAAAACTTTGGCAACGTTCGACTGATTGATGACACCCTGTTCAACACCCAGATCGCGCTACCATCCAATCTGACCGAGGGCGATTATCAGGCCCGCATTTTCCTGACACGTGACCAGAAAGTTGTGGATGAATTTGTAACAACCATCGCTGTGCGCAAAGTCGGCATGGAGCGGTGGATATATAACCTCGCCCACGAAAGGCCGCTGGTTTACGGCATTTTATCACTGGTGATCGCGATATTCGCTGGCTGGTCGGCCTCGGCAATTTTCCGGGTATTACGCCTGAACTAGAGCGGTTTGCGTTTTATGTGAAGCGCGTGGTGTTTTGCAACGCGAGACAGCCTTCTCACTTGCACATGCGTTCGCGTCGCGAAATGCCTCAGGATAACCGCAAAACGCTCTAAGCGGCGGCGCTTAACCCCGCCCGACAAAGGCCATTTCTGATGCCATGATGGTCATGAACAGAATGTTTGTATCCAGCGGCAACTCGGCCATCTGCAAAACCGCCCGCGCAGAATGGTTAACGTCCATCACCGGATCAGGCGTGGCGTTAGGGTCAGCCGCCAGTTTACGAGCATTCAGTTCCGTCACCATTTCCGTACCCGCATTGCCAATATCAATCTGCCCGCCGTTGATCCGGTAAGGTCGCCCATCAAGCGCGATGGACTTGGTCAACCCGGTAATCGCATGTTTGGTCGCGGTATAAGCCACCGATCCTGGCCGCGGCGTATGGGCCGAGATCGACCCGTTATTGATGATCCGCCCGCCTTGCGGGTCTTGCGCACGCATCAATCCAAACGCCTTGCGCGCGCATAAAAAGCTGCCAGTCAGGTTGACATCCACACTGGTTTTCCAGTTTTTAAGCGTCACTTCGTCAATCGATGCGGCTGGCGTGAACAGGCCCGCATTGTTGAACAACACATCCAATCGTCCGAACTTGGCGACAAATGCATCAAACGCCGCCGCAACCGCACCTTCGTCAGAGACGTCACATTCAAGCGGCATTGCTGCCGGGTTGTCTCCGAAGACTTGCGAAAGAACCGCACTCCGCCGCGCGATCAGGCCCACTGTCCAACCCGCCGCCAAAAAGCAATCCGCCGTCGCCCGCCCGATACCAGAACTTGCGCCGGTTATGATGATGTTTTTGCTCATGCGAACACCCCCTTAAAACGCCTGAAATGTCAGTGTGGTTAACGAGCGGCTGATCCCCGGAATATCCAGAATCTTGTCATTGATAAACTTGCCAATATCATCCTCGGACGGAATATAAAGCTTGGCCATCAAATCAAAATCACCACTGGTGGAATAGAGTTCCGACACGATTTCGCGCTCGTAAATCGCGTTGGCAACCTCATAAGTTTTGCCCGGAAAGCACCTGATCTGCACGAAAACACATTTCATTTTGCGGCCCTGTCTGTCTGTTGTATCGCGCCTATTCTAGTCTGAACCAAATCCAACGATCCAGCGCTAAACCTCGCTGCCCTGATCCTCGGGCAACAAATTCAGTTCACTGGGGGTCACGATGCGCAAATCCTCGATGCCAAGTGGTTGTTCCGGTTTCGCCAGCATATACCGCGTCACCCATAGCAATCGTTTTTCGGCCCGGGTGATCGCCACATAAGCCAGCCGTTTCCACAAAGCGATACCCGCCTCATCCCGACCCGACCGGGCGGCCGCATAAAGATCAGGCGCGAAAACCTGCACTTGCTCCCATTGCGACCCCTGCGCTTTGTGGATCGTTACCGCCGCCCCATGCAAAAACGCTGCACCCATGCGGGCGGCAAACGGGATGAAAGGTTCCTCTAGCCCCGGCGCTTCGATCTTGATAATTGTCGCCGCGTTCACCTGTGGGTCTTCTGCGCCAAACACATATAGCCGCGAAAACCCCGGTTTGCGCCCGGGTCCCATATAGACCACCTGCGCGCCTTTGATCAGGCCTCGCGCCTCAAGATCCACCCGCTTTTTGCGGTGCTTGAGCGGCAGCTCGATCCCGTCGCAAATCAACGGCTCGCCGGGCAGCAATTCATCAACCCCCGCGCCATAAGCGTTGCGAAACGCCTGTATCAGACGGATGCGCGTGGCATTGCGCCAAACCAGAACCGGCGAGCGCGCCATCAGCGTTGAATTCACCCGTGGGGCCACCACAATGCGGTCGTCTTTGGCGGCAAATTCTTCGATCATCGTCTCAAAACCTTCAAAAGTCAGGTCAGGGTCCGACAGGGCATGTGCCAGATCAAGGATCGGATTATCCAGCGTTTGCCGGTGGATACGGTGCAGATACGTCTTGCGGCTTTCCTTGATCGCATCAAATGCCATAGCGCCTGATTGCATTACTGGGGCCAACTGCGCCGGGTCGCCAAACAGCACAAGGGTTGAAAAAATCTGCTGCAAATCCTCGAACTGCCGATCGTCCAGCATGGAACTTTCATCGACAAACCCGATATCGAGCGGGTCTTCGCGCCGGGTCCAGCCGATGATGAAATCCGATCCTCGCAAGCCTGCTGCCGCTAGTGCGCCGGGAATGGATTTGTTCATCGCATAAAACGCAAACGCCCGGTCCAGCGCCAGATCGGTCAGCCCTTCAACCTCGGGCCGGTTCCCTTTGCCTGCCAGCCATTCCGCGATCTTTTCGTATTCCGGATCATACATCGGCGTGTACAATATCCGGTGGATCGTTGTCGCCGGCACCCCGTGATTGCGCAACACGCTGGCCGCTTTGTTGGTTGGGGCCAGCACCGCCAATGTGCGCCGGTCCTTGACCCGCTTACCTTCGTAATCGCCGGAAATCAGATCGACACCAGCATCGGTCAATTCCTCGACCATATGCGCCAGTAACATGGTTTTACCCGACCCCGCCTTGCCCAGAACCGCCAGCAAATCCTTGCTGCCAGCCTCGGGCAACGTCGTGCCATTGGCCAGATCAACTCCCGCCTTCAGCAGGGCCGCCGCGATGCGGTCATAGGCTTCGGCTTGGTCATCTGAGAACTGCATCGGCCACCCTTACTCGTCGCCGGCAACCATAGAACGCAGCCCGTCGCCTGACCAGACGCCTTTGGCCAAAACCTAGATTTGAAACGCCCGGCTGAACCAGTTTTGTGACACTTCCCGGCATAGACCAGCGCGGGCGCACAGCTTGTCGAAGGGTGGTGCCTGAAAATCCCACAGCCCGACACTGATTGCATCTGGTCCATCGCCACGCGTGCCGGTTATATCCGGCGCCCAGCCCAGGGCGCGATAAATCCGCACCATCCGCGCATCAAACACCCCGACTGCGTGGTTCAGATGAAAGCCCTGCCCCAATTCAGCGCCGGCCAACATCAGTGCCGCCGATACCCGTCCTGTCACTTTCACCTTGGGCGAGACACAAAACCGCGTCACCTCCCAGATTAACGGGCTGGTGATTTGTACCCCGTCCGTCAGATCGCCAAAATGGTCGTTGACCATCACCGGTCCGGTCGTTGGTAAAAACCGCATCGATCCGCCATGCGTGCCATCGGGCAATTGCCAGATCACATAAAGCGGGTTCATCGCGTCGTATTCGTCGGTTTCAAATCCATTGACATCAACCTGAACCTGCCACCCCAACCGCGCCTGAAACTGCTGTGCACGATCCAAAAACATAGCCGTCTTTAAATCAGGCAGCTGGTCCAGCTGGTCTGCATATAAATATCTTATCACTGAAATCGCCTTTGCCTTTAAAGGCCGAGGCGTATCGCGACTGGAATTAACTTGGTGCTAACGTTCGCCAACACAAATATTCGGCAACGGGGGTCAGACGATGATCCTGCCATGCGACATCGCCAGTGCCACCGCATGCGTCGTGTTAGCCGCCCCCAGCTTGAAGCGCGCACTTTCAAGGTAAACCCGCAGCGTATGTTCCGAGATTGCCAGCTTTTCCGCTGCATGTGCACGATTTTGACCCGACCCGATCAATGTCAGCGCATCCAGTTCGCGCGGCGACAGATTTTTGTACGGCAACCGGTCGGTGCCGCGTTCGATCTCAAGCGCTTTTTGGTTCAGGTAATGGGCGATCAGGATCAGGTCCTGCACATGCGCGGCAGTGAATTTTTGCCATTCACCGTCAGAACAACGGTGATTGGCGGTAAACAGTGCGAACTGCCCGTTTGGCCCACGGATCGGGATAGAAAACCCCTGATTGCCAATGCCCGCATCATGCGCTTCAAGCATAAACGCCCGAACCGCTTTGCCAGACCAGTCAAGCATTTTCCAGTCAACCGGGTGAAACCGCTGGTAACAACCCAGCACAACCGGATCTATCCGGCCGAAATCCTGATCCAGATAATGATCCACCCAATCCAGATCATAAGTCAGCGCCGCATAGGGTTCGCCCGCACTATTGATCGAATGATAGATAAAGTTATCTACCTGATAAAGCGCACGCAGGCTTTCGACGAGGGATTGCAGTCCGTCAAATGTTGTCACCTGCTGCAAGCGTTCTAGGAACGCCAAAATCGAGGGTTGCGTTGCCACCTATCAAAGCCGTTTTCTGATCTTTTTGTTTCAGTTCCGTCACAGCAATCAGGATCGAGTCGTCAAGTTGTTCGGCCAAGGCCATCAGCCCGTTTGCCAGTGCAAAGTTCTTCAAGTCCGTCAGGACATCAATCATCCATTCCTGTGACATATCCACCCTCGTTATTATTGGTTAACAAAGCATTAACGCAATCTTAGCACGAGAGGCTTAAGGAATAAATTCCCCTATTCGAACTCCCCAGAAATGGGGAGCGCGAATCACATAACCATTTGATAAATATATATTCGGCATGAAATTTGAGGTGGAAATCCGAACAAAATCCCCTGAAATCGCCATTGTTTCCAAATTGGAAACAGTGTGTTTACAAGAGTTAATGTAACTCCTTGCTCGCCTCAAGCGTGTCTTCAAACGTCCGCAAACCCAGCACCGGCGCGCTCACCAGTACCGCCATATTGCCCGGCTTATGCTCGTTTTTGCGCATTTTGACATGCGCGTCAGGGATCTGCCCCCACGGGAATACCTCGGACATGCAGGGATCAAGGCGGCGTTCCAGCATCAACTGGTTGGCGCTGCTGGCTTGTTTCAGGTTGGCAAAATGGCTGCCCTGTACGCGCTTTTGATGCATCCACAAATACCGCGCATCCATCGTCAGATTATACCCGGTGGTGCCGGCACAGATCACCACCATACCGCCCTTTTTGCAGACCAGAACGGAAACCGGAAAGGTTGACTCGCCGGGATGTTCAAACACCATATCGACGTTAACACCCTTGCCGGTAATGTCCCAAATCGCCTTGCCAAATTTGCGCGATTCCGCGAACCACGTCTTATATTCCGGCGTATTGACCGTTGGCATCTGCCCCCAGCAATTGAAATCCTTGCGGTTGATAACGCCCTTGGCGCCCAGCGCCAGTACAAAGTCGCGTTTGCTTTCGTCTGAAATCACCCCGATCGCATTCGCACCCGCCGTATTGATCAACTGGATCGCAAACGAGCCCAGCCCACCTGACGCGCCCCACACCAGAACGTTCTGCCCCGGCTTTAACGTATGCGGCCGGTGGCCAAACAACATCCGGTACGCAGTGGCCAGCGTCAGCGTGTAACAGGCCGATTGTTCCCATGTCAGGTGCCGCGGCCGGTGCATCAACTGTTGCGCCTGCACACGGGTGAACTGCGCAAACGATCCGTCTGGTGTTTCATAGCCCCAAATCCGCTGGCTGGTCGAAAACATCGGGTCGCCGCCATTACATTCCTCGTCGTCGCCGTCGTCCTGATTGCAATGAACCACAACTTCGTCGCCGACTTTCCAGCGCTTTACCTTGTCGCCAATTGCCCAAACAATCCCCGAGGCATCCGATCCGGCAATATGAAATTCCGCGCCATGTACATCAAAGGGTGAAATTGGTGTGCCCAAACCGGCCCAAACACCGTTATAATTGACACCGGCGGCCATTACGAAAACCAGCACTTCGTGGCTGTCAATCGTTGGGGTATCCACAACTTCGGCCAACATCGCCTTATCGGGCTCACCGTGACGCTCGCGACGAATCGCCCAGGCATGCATTTGTTTTGGCACATACCCAAGCGGCGGGATTTCCCCGATTGCATAAAGGTCTTTTTCCACAGCCTGGTAGGGTGCGATTTCGGTCATTACGTCAAGCGGGGCCATAATTCTGTCTCCGTTGGTCAAATTTGCTGCGACGCAGAATGCTGCACCGCAGAATATTGGTCAAGCCTTGTTTGGCGGCTATGTGTCATAAATCCGTAATAGAGGCAAGAGCAACAACACGCCTCTTTCTGTCGCTATAACGAAATAATAAATCTATATTCTGAGGTATTATTGAAATTAAATTGCGCAACCAACTTCTGCGTTGCGGCGTAAATGCGCGATAGAATTGGCATAATATTTCACCAAAGCCAGTTCGTCGGGGTTCATCGCGAACTTTCCGTCCGCATCCTCGGCAACCAATCGCCTAAGGGACAACATCCGCAATCCGCTTTCAATCGCGTAATCCTCGTCCTCGCGCGGCATATGAACATAGGCTCCGGATGTCGCAAAATCACGCAGCAAATCGTGACACCGGGCTTTGATTTCCAACCGGCTAAGCGGTGCTTTCGCGTCACAAAATGCTGTCGCAACCAACGGCACCGGCAAAACCGGGATCACCTCGGTGACCTTTTCCATCAACCGCTTGCCCAGATCTTCGATCACCGTCGAAATCTCGGCGCCGTGCTTTTCGCGCATAAAATCCTTCAGCGAAATCGGCCGTCCGAAACTGACGCAGGCATAGCCAAAGCGATAGAACCGTTTGGTCAGGCGCAGCCATGTCTGCTTCATCACAAAGCCAAAAAACACATCTCCCTGAAACTTGAAGGTGCGCTTGCCTTCGGGGTCAACCCGCGTCAGCACCCGATCTTCCAGCACCCGGTCATAGTTCAAACCGACCGGCACGAACACCACGTCGCGCGCGCTTTCAAGGGTGAAACCATCCAGAATATAGCACAATAATCCCAGCTTGGCAGGCTGCGGTGAACCGTCCAGACTCAGCCCGCCTTCGGGGAATATCGCCTGCGAAACCCCGCCCTCGGTCGCCATCTGCACATACCGCGCCAACACCCGCCGATACATCTGATTGCGCGATTGCCGCCGGATGAAATAACCACCCATCGACTTAATCACCTGCTGTAACGGCCAGATCCGTGCCCATTCCCCTACGGCATAGGACAGGGCCGAACGTTCCGAAGCCAGATAGGTCACCAGCACATAATCCATGTTCGAGCGGTGGTTCATGATAAAAACAACCGTTGCCTCGGGATCGACGCGCCGCAGACTGTCGTCATCCATAAACCCGACCCGCACCCGAAACAGCGCCTGCGAAATCCAGCGCGACAGGCGGATCGCAAAGCCGAAATAGGCGAAAATCGAAAATGACGGCACGATCTCTTGGGCATAGGTCGCCGCCTTCGCACTGGCGACGGCCAGCGGCACGTTTTCTTCGTCAGCATAGGCGCGCACCGCGTCCATCACCTTGGGATCATGCAATAACCTGTCGATCATCACCTTGCGCTGCGTCAGTTTGAAGGGCTGAATACGCAACTGCAAACGGTCGTTCAGCTTTTCAATCGCCTTGTTGAACCGCCGCCGCATATACCAGCGCGCCGAGGGCATCAGCATCCGGTCCAACAACGCAATCGCCGCCAGAACCACCAGCAGGAACGCCACCCAATACGGTAATTGCACGATCTCGAACATTGCGACACGTTACAGCAACCGCCAAACGGGTAAAGCGATGTTTTCGCCTCAGCCCGTCACCACGCCTTCGCGGCGATCAATCCTCAGAACATATAACGCCGCCAACAACCCCATAAAGGCCGAGGCCAGCATCACCGCCAGCAATATATAGGCCGCCCAGTCGCCACCAACCACCGCGCCCGTTGCCGAAGAAACAATCGCGCCGCCGCCAACCGTCAATGCCCCCGACAAACCCGAGGCCGACCCCGCCAGTTGCGGACGCACTGATAACGCACCGACCCCGGCACTTGGCACCGTCAGCCCGTTACCAAAACCCGTCACCATCACCGCACCAAACAGGGTATAGACGTTCAAAACCCCGAAACCGAACAAAACCAGCCCGACCAGCGGCCCCAGACACGACACCAGACGCCCGGCGATCATCATCGTGGTCAGGGCATAGCGTGCCGAAATCCGCGCCGAAATGAACGTGCCGACGAAGAATCCCAGCGTGATCAGCCCCATGCTGAAGCCCAATGTCTCGGGCGACAGGTGCAGCACAGTTGCAGCCACCAGCGGCGCACCGGCCAGGAACGCGTAAAACGACCCGATGGAAAACGCCGAACAGGCCGAATACCCCCAAAACCGCCGCGAGGCCAGTAACTCGGGATAGGTCCCGAATTGCTTGGAAAACGTCTCGGATTTGGTCAGGTTGGTCTCTCCCAGATCAAACCAGCACAGCGCGAAAACCCCGATCCCGAACAGGGCAAAGGCGGCGAAATCGGCCCGCCAGCCAAACGCTCCGTCCAGCGCCCCACCCAGCATCGGCCCCAGCATCGGCGCAATCGCCATTGCCGAACTGATATAGCCCATCATGCTGGCCGCCTCGCGCGGCTCCAGCATATCGCGCACCACCGCCCGCGACAGGGCTGATCCGGCAATCACCGCCCCCTGCACCATGCGAAACGCCAGAAACAGCCAGAAATCCGTCGCCAGCCAACACCCGACCGAGGCAACCGTAAACAGCGCCATCCCGATCAGCAGCACCGGGCGGCGGCCAAACCGGTCCGACAACGGCCCCATGATGATCTGCAAAACCGCCGTCATCGCCAGATATCCGGCAATCGACAGGCTCATCAGGCCGTAATCCACCTGAAATTCCGCCGCCATATGCGCCAGCGACGGGGCGAACATGTTCAGCGACACCAGCGACAGCCCAGTCAGAACAACCAGCGTGATCATATGCGGGGGGGTGCGAGCGGCGAACATGCGTGACTTTCAACTGTTTCGCCACAAGCGTTACCGACGCGATCAGGGAAAGGAAAGACATCTTGCCCTTCATGCTGCGCTGCGGCAAAATGTGCCCCGACATGAAATTGCGCGAATCCCCCATGCGCCTGTAATAAAGTTGCGAACCCGATCCGCCAAAATCCTGAGGCCTGCCTGATGACCAACAAAAAATCCCAACCCTGGCTGTTTCGCACCTATGCGGGCCACTCCACCGCCAAGGATTCCAACGCGCTTTATCGCGGCAATCTGGCCAAGGGGCAAACCGGCCTGTCGGTCGCCTTCGATCTGCCCACCCAAACCGGATACGACAGCGACCATATTCTGGCACGTGGCGAGGTCGGCAAAGTCGGCGTTCCGGTCACCCATCTGGGCGACATGCGCGCCCTGTTTGACGATATCCCGCTTAACCAGATGAACACCTCGATGACCATCAACGCCACTGCCCCATGGCTGCTGGCGCTTTACATCGCGGTGGCCGAAGAACAAGGGGCCGACATCAACGCCCTGCAAGGCACTGTGCAAAACGACATCATCAAGGAATACCTGTCGCGCGGCACCTATATGTGCCCGCCCAAACCCAGCTTGCGCCTGATCACCGACGTAGCCGCCTATTGCTATACCAATGTGCCGAAATGGAACCCGATGAACGTCTGTTCCTATCATTTGCAGGAAGCAGGTGCGACACCCGAACAGGAACTGGCCTTCGCCTTGGCCACTGCCACCGCCGTGCTTGACGACGTGAAAACCAAAGTGCCCGAGGCAGATTTCCCCGAAGTCGTCGGCCGCATCAGTTTCTTCGTCAACGCCGGCATCCGTTTCGTCACCGAAATGTGCAAAATGCGCGCCTTCGTCGATCTGTGGGACGAGATTTGCGAACATCGCTACGGCGTGCAAGACGCCAAAATGCGCCGGTTTCGATATGGCGTGCAAGTCAACTCGCTGGGCCTGACCGAACAACAACCTGAAAACAACGTCTACCGCATCCTTTTGGAAATGCTGGCTGTTACCCTGTCCAAAAACGCCCGCGCCCGTGCCGTGCAACTGCCCGCATGGAACGAGGCCCTTGGCCTGCCCCGCCCTTGGGATCAGCAATGGTCGCTTCGGATGCAGCAAATCCTCGCCTTTGAAACCGACTTGCTGGAATTTGACGATCTGTTTGACGGCAACCCAGCCGTTGATCGCAAGGTCGAAGAACTGAAAACCGGCGCGCGCGAAGAACTTGCAACAATCGACAGCATGGGCGGTGCCGTGGCCGCCATCGAATATATGAAAGGCCGCTTGGTTGACAGCAACGCCGCCCGTTTGGGGCGCATCGAAAAAGGCGAAACCACCGTCATCGGCGTCAATCGCTTTACCGAAGGGGCCGACAGCCCGCTGACCGGCGGCGACGGCAGCATCATGGTGGTCGATCCCGCCGCCGAGGCCGACCAGATCAACCGCCTGAGCAAATGGCGTGCCACCCGCGACGTTGACGCGGTAAACCAAGCCCTGGCCGACCTGCGCGCCGCAGCCCTTGACGGCAGCAACATCATGCCACCGTCAATCGCCGCCGCCAAAGCCGGGGCCACAACCGGCGAGTGGGGCGAAGTGATGCGCCAAGCATTCGGCGAATACCGCGCCCCAACCGGCGTGTCGAAATCCGTCAGCAACCAGACCGAAGGCCTTGACCATATCCGCGAAGCCGTTGACGCCGCCTCAGCCAAACTTGGCCGTCGCCTCAAATTTCTCGTCGGCAAACCCGGCCTCGACGGCCATTCCAACGGCGCCGAACAAATCGCCGTACGGGCGCGCGATTGCGGTATGGACATTACTTACGAAGGCATCCGTCTGACCCCCGAACAGATCGTCGCGGCAGCCCTTGACGAAAACGCCCACGTGCTTGGCCTGTCGATCCTTTCAGGGTCCCACATCCCGCTGATCCGCGACGTAATGGACCGGATGCGCGAGGCAGGCCTTGCCCATATCCCCGTTGTCGTCGGCGGCATCATCCCCGAAGACGATGCCGAGGTTTTGCGCGGTTTTGGCGTCGCCCGCGTCTACACGCCAAAAGATTTCGAGCTGAACCGCATCATGATGGACATCGTAACTTTGGTCGATCCTGAGGCAATGGCAGCCCCAATGACCGCACTCAAGCCACGGGATTTCGCCGACTACGCGGCAGCCCTCACAGCCTGCATTGAAGAAGAAATATCTGGCCAAGCCTTCTTCGCCCGCCTGTCAGACATCAACCAAGGCCGCGCCAGCGACGCCTTCGCCAAGCTCGCCCGGATCGAAGCCCTGACCGCAACCGCGCTTGCCCCGCTGATCGCACGCCACGCCCTGACCTTACAGCCAAAGGCGTCCCTGATCGCCGAAGGCCGGGCCGAGGCCGATCGCCTCGCCGCAATCGCCTGGCCCGACTTCCTTGCCCGCATCCGCAGTGACTACCCCGTCTATGTCACCGAATTTCAGCAAACCACCGACCGCGCGCCTAAGGCCGACAAGCCGGTCCTGCAAATCCTGATCGACCACGAAATCGCCATGATCGACTTCGCAAACCTGGAAATCGCAGGCGACCCCAACAGCCACGCCCCTCTGGATGCATTCATCCAGCGCCTAACAAAGCCCTGACCAACCACTTACTTTGTCAATCATCCCCGGCGAAAGACGCAAAACCACCAAACTTGCCCCGTTGCACCCGCCGTCCCAATCGCTATCCTGCCGGAAATTAAGGAGCGAACCATGACAACCCATATCGGTGCAAAACCCGGCGACATTGCTGAAACCGTGCTGCTGCCCGGCGATCCGTACCGCGCCAAATGGGCGGCGGAAACTTTCCTTGAAAACCCCGTCTGCATCAATCAGGTGCGCGGCATGCTGGGTTTTACCGGCACATGGCGCGGCAATCGCGTCACCATCCAGGGTTCGGGCATGGGGATGCCCAGCCTGTCAATCTATGTCAACGAGCTGATCCGTGATTTTGGCGCCAAAACCCTGATCCGCATCGGCTCAGCCGGAGGTATGCCCGACCACGTAGCCATCCGCGACGTGGTGCTGGCAATGACTGCAACCACCGTCAGCACCCCCTCGCGCACCATCCTGCGCGACCTGAACTTTGCACCCGCTGCCGATTGGTCCCTGCTCAGCGCCGCCGCCAAAGCGGCCGCCGCGCGCGACGTCAAAACCCATATCGGCGGGATATATTCAAGCGACACGTTTTACGACGAACGCCCTGATTTAACCGAACAAATGGTCCGCCACGGGGTGCTGTGTGTGGAAATGGAAGCCGCCGAACTTTATATCCTCGCGGCCCGCCACAAATGCCGCGCCCTTGCCATTCTGACCATCAGCGATCATCTTTTCACCGGCGAATCCCTGCCCTCGGAGGACCGCGAACGCTCGTTCGGCGACATGGTCGAAATCGCTTTAGAAGCCGCCTTTACCTGACCTAAGGAACCTTAATGAAATACCTGAACCTCGGCACCACCGGCCCGCGCGTATCGCAACTTTCGCTGGGCTGCATGTCCTTCGCCGGCTTTTACGGCGCCACCGACAAAGACGAAAGTTTCGCCTGCCTTGACGCCGCCCGCGCCCACGGCATCGACTTTTTAGACACCGCCGAAATCTATGGTCTTGGTTTGTCGGAAACCATCATTGGCGAGTATCAAAAGCAAACCGGATACCGCTTCAAAATCGCCACTAAAGGCGGCATTGTCGTCGGCGGCAAACGTGGCGAAAACAACAATTCCGAACCGTGGCTGCGCAAAGCACTGGACGGATCAATGACCCGCCTTGGCGTTGACAAGGTCGAGCTCTACTACATTCACCGCCGCGACTGGTCGATCGAGATCGAGCAAGTTGTTGAAACCCTGTCAAAATTCCAACAGGAAGGGCTGATCGGACAATTCGGCTTTTCCGAGATCGCACCGTCTTCCCTGCGCCGAGCCGCCGCCGTTGCCCCGGTTGGGGCAGTGCAAAACGAATACTCGCTTTGGACCCGCTATCCTGAACTTGGCATGCTGCAAGCCTGTGCAGAACTCGGCACAACCTTCGTACCATTCTCGCCGGTTGCACGCGGCATGCTTGGCGATACCAGGCTTGATCCCAACACCTTTGGCGAAAAGGATTTCCGCAAGTCGCAGCCGCGCTTTGCCGAACCCAACTACACTCAAAATGCCAACCAAATCGCTGCATTCCGCGATTGGGCCAATGGCCGCGGCTGGACAACATCTGCTGCCGCACTGGCATGGATCTTCGATCAATCGCCCGGCATGATCCCAATCCCCGGCACCCGCACAGCCGCGCATCTGGCCGAATGGGCCGGGGCTTGCGAGATATCCTTTACCGATCAGGACCGCGCCGAGATTAACCGTTTATTGCCAGCAGGCTTTGCCCATGGCGACCGCTATTCCGATGCGCAAATCATTGGTATTGAAAGATATTGTTGATGCATGCCAAGTTTCACCGCCTTCTATTTCAGCGGCTATGCGGCGCACTTATCGCCCTTGTTTTGTCGCCAGCGACGCTTTTCGCGGAAACCTCGACCTATGATGTCACGACCAACGGCTTTCACTTTGGCAATCTGATGGTCACGACAACCCTGGTCGCCGACACGTATTCCATCGCCGTCACTGCACAGGCGGAGGGGCTGATGGGGTTTCTGACCCAGTCGCGGTATCAGGGCAGCGCCAATGGCAAAATGACTATATCGGGGCCGCAACCAGCATTTTTTGCCGCCAGAACCCAGCGAATTTTCAAGGACCGTGAAACAACCATTTCCTTCACAAATGGCCGCCCGACCGAGGTCACCCTAACCCCGCAAAAGGATCACACGGACTTCACTGATCCAGAATCAGTGACCGACAAACGCTTGGATTCGCTTAGCTATTTCTATCAGATGTTCACAGCCCCTGCTGGAAAATGCCCGGCAAACGGCACACTTTACGATGGCCGCAGACTGACTGAGGTCAGCTTTGAAACACCCACAATCTCTGACACCACAACGTCCTGCATCGGCGAATACCGCCTGATAAATGGCCCGGACCACAGCCTGCAATCGGGTCAACGCAGTTACGCACTGGTCTTTGACTACGCCCCCGGTGGCGGCGCGCCGGTCAGGATCACCGTAAAGTCAGGCCGCAACCTTGTGGTGCTTAGCGTGGTCGACAAATAGCGGCAGCGCCGCAAAATCACATCGTCCGCTCGACCATCATCTTCTTGATCTCGGCAATCGCCTTGGCCGGGTTCAACCCTTTGGGGCAGGTCTGCGTGCAGTTCATGATCGTATGACAGCGATAGAGTTTGAACGGGTCTTCCAACTCGTCCAGACGCGCGCCGGTCGCCTCGTCGCGGCTGTCGATGATCCAGCGGTAAGCGTGCAACAAGGCTGCCGGACCAAGATAGCGGTCGGAATTCCACCAATATGACGGGCAAGACGTCGAACAACAGGCGCACATCACGCATTCATAAAGCCCGTCGAGCTTTTTGCGGTCATCAATCGATTGCCGCCATTCAGCCGCCGGTTTGTTGGTTTTGGTTTCCAGCCACGGCATGATGCTGGCGTGTTGGGCGTAAAAATGCGTGAGATCGGGGATCAGGTCCTTGACCACTGGCATATGCGGCAAAGGGTAGATTTTTACGTCGCCCTTGATCTCGTCCATACCGTAAATACAGGCCAGCGTGTTGATGCCGTCGATATTCATCGCACAAGACCCGCAAATCCCTTCACGACAGGAACGGCGGAAGGTCAGGGTCGGATCAATCTCGTTCTTGATCTTGATCAGCGCATCCAGAACCATCGGCCCGCAGCTGTCCATATTCACAAAATACGTGTCCACACGCGGGTTCGCCCCGGCATCGGGATCATAGCGGTAAATCTTGAACGCCCGCACATTCTTGGCCCCTGCCGGTTTCGGCCAGGTCTTGCCCACCGTCATGCGGCTGTTTTTCGGGAGTGTCAGTTCAACCATGATCCGTGCTCCTAAAGCGTCACCGGGCCAAGCCCGGCTTTGGTAATACATAAAAGGGTCGGCGTGCGTCTGGTGATTTCAACAACAGATGACACCGTTGATTGCGTAACGCCGGTCACCGCAGCACTTGCAAACACGAGAATTTCGCCGCGCGTTGCGTTGTCGATAACGCAATCGGTGATCGGCGCCGCATTGACCCCCGGCAACCGTGCGTCAAGAACCGCATTGATCGCAGTCTTTGCCGAATTGCGCGTCGCCGTGTCGGCCGCCGTGTCTAACGAGGCACAGGCCGACAGCATCACCAGCAAAGGCAGGGCCGCAAGTCGCATCAGAACGTCCGCGCTTTGGGCGCAATCCGCTCCAGATCAATGCCGCCATCTTCGGGCTTGATCAGCGGTTGCGTCACCACCGGGCGATAGGACAGATCAACTTTGCGCCCATTGACGCGGGCAATGGTATGCACCCGCCATTTTTTATCGTCGCGCGTCGGGAAATCCTCGTGGGCATGTGCGCCCCGGCTTTCTTCGCGTGCGGCAGCCCCGTTGATTGTGGCCAGCGCATTTGGCATCAGGTTGGTCAGTTCCAGCGTTTCCATCAGATCGCTGTTCCAGATCAGTGACCGGTCGGTGACCTTGATATCGGCCATTTTACCGGCAACCGCGTCCATCTTCTGAACACCTTCGGCCATTGTCTTTGTAGTGCGGAACACGGCGGCATCTGCCTGCATCGTGCGCTGCATTTCAAGGCGCAGGTCGGCGGTTGGTATTGCACCATTTGCGTGCCGCAAACCGTCAAAGCGCGCCATCGACTGTTCGACCGACGCCTCATTCAAGGCCTTATTTGACGTCTCGGCATCGACAATCTTTCCCGCGCGGATCGCTGCTGCACGGCCAAACACCACAAGGTCAATCAACGAGTTTGATCCTAACCGGTTCGCCCCATGCACACTGGCACAACCCGCCTCGCCCACCGCCATCAGACCCGGCAGGATCGCGTTGGGATTGTCCTTGGTCGGGTTCAACACCTCGCCCCAATAATTGGTCGGAATGCCACCCATATTGTAATGCACTGTCGGCAGAACCGGGATCGGTTCCTTGGTCACGTCAACGCCTGCGAAAATCTTCGCACTTTCGGTAATGCCCGGCAGCCGTTCGGCCAAAGCGGCGGCAGGCAGGTGATCCAGATGCAGATAGATGTGGTCTTTGCCGGCCCCAACCCCGCGCCCTTCGCGGATTTCCATTGTCATCGAGCGGCTGACATAATCACGCGGGGCCAAGTCCTTATAGGTCGGCGCATAGCGTTCCATGAACCGCTCGCCCTCGGAATTGGTCAGATACCCACCTTCACCGCGCGCACCTTCGGTGATCAGAACGCCCGCGCCGTAAACGCCGGTCGGGTGGAACTGCACAAACTCCATGTCCTGCATCGCCAACCCTTGCCGTGCCACCATACCGCCACCGTCACCGGTGCAGGTGTGGGCCGAGGTTGCGCTGAAATAGGCCCGGCCATAGCCGCCGGTTGCCAGCACCACCATCTTGGCGTTGAAGCGGTGGATGGTGCCATCGTCAAGCTTCCAGGCGATAACGCCCTGACAGGCGCCGTCTTTATCCATGATCAGATCAAGCGCGAAATATTCGATGTAAAATTCCGCCTTTTGCTTCAGGCTTTGACCGTAAAGCGTGTGCAGAATGGCGTGACCGGTACGGTCGGCAGCAGCACAGGTGCGCTGCACCGGCGGGCCTTCGCCAAATTCGGTGGTATGGCCGCCGAACGGACGCTGGTAAATCTTACCCTCTTCAGTACGGGAAAACGGCACGCCGTAATGTTCCAGCTCGTAAACCGCCTTGGGGGCTTCGCGCGCCAGATACTCCATTGCATCGGTGTCGCCCAGCCAATCGGACCCTTTTACGGTGTCATATAAATGCCAGTGCCAGTGATCCGGTCCCATATTCGACAGACTGGCAGCAATCCCGCCCTGGGCTGCAACCGTATGCGAACGCGTTGGGAAAACCTTGGTGATACAGGCGGTCTTTAGCCCCTGTTCGGCCATCCCCAACGTGGCCCGCAGCCCGGCTCCACCAGCCCCGACAACCACGACGTCATAGGTGTGATCAATGTATGTATATGCGGGCATCAGGTTACTCCGGGGTCAGTCTCAGACGGTCAGGGCGATTTTCGCCACGGCAAAGGCACCGGCCACGGCAAAGCCGCGCCAGATAAGGGCGTTGGTGATCAGCATCAGCATCCGACTGCGTTCGTTGTGAACGTAATCCTCGATCACCACCTGAAGGCCAAGGCGCAGGTGGCGAAACATCACGATGAAAAAGCCGATGGCGATCAGCGCATTAAACGGGTGGCGGTAAATCGCCAGCACCGCATCGTGGCCTTCGCCAAGAGCGCGAACAAAGGTAAACACAAACAAAATGCCCAGCGGCACCAGTGCAATTGCGGTCAGGCGCTGCGAGATGAAATGTCCGGTGCCACCCTTGGCAGACCCAAGACCGGCAACCGCTTTGTAATCGGTTTTGAAATTCATTGCCCGCGCCCCTTCACATTGCCATCCAGATCGTCACAGCCGTCATCACGACCGATCCGATCAGCGCATACCATCCGGTGCGCGCGCTTGATTTCAGGCCCAATCCGTTGCCCATATCCCAGCGCAGATGCCGCAGGCCGTTTAAGAAATGGTACCAAAACGCCCAGGCCGAGATCGCAAGCACCAGCAATCCGATCCAGCTTGTCAGTAATCCGTCAACAAACCGGAAATACGCGGCACCAGTTGCGGCCGCCAAAAACCACCAGACCAGCACCATTGCGCTGACGGCCAGGCCGATACCGGCCAAGCGATGAAAAATCGACATCGTCGAATTCATCTGCACGCGATAGATCGACAAATGCGGTGAAAGCGGTCGGTTGGGTTGTGCGTTATCAGCCATAATGGCTCCCTGTCCTGAGTCGTTAAACGGGTCGCTGCCGCCCCTTATGGGTCGGTTGTATACCATCGTAAACCGAAAAATCGCCGCACTAATCCAATTATAGGGCAATTCTCTGCTTCAATCGTTAAATAGTCCAGCCAGTTCCGTGCAAATCACGATCCGCTGATCGCTGGGGTCATAATAGGCATTAGCTTCGCCACAATTCCCAAACACCAAATCAAGCGATTGTCCGGGATCAAGCACCTCGTTCAGAATACCAACCTCGATCGTGACGGCGTCCAGCAACACGTCTTCGGCTTCGCTGGAGGGTTTGTTGGCGACGCTTAAGTGCAGCCAATCCCCGCGGCCCGCACTTTTGATGTCGTCCAGCACAGGCCCCCAACTTTGTTCGGCCAGTTCGAATTCTGCGGGGCAGGTTGCCTGTCGGTCTGCTGGCAAACCCTGTTCGTCGGCAATCTTTTGACGGGTTTCGGGATTGGCCCCGTAAAACAGACACAGGATGGTATAAAACCGCTGCTTATCCAAACCATGCGTGTCCCAGAACGCCAGTTCATAGCCTTCCTGCGCCGCCATTTCTGCCATATAGGCAAAATTATCCGCAGCGGCCAACATGATGGTTTCGGTATCTTCAACAGGGTTGATGGTTTCAGACAGCACCACTCCCATCACGTCAGCGGCGTCTTCTTCGCGGCCAAACACCGGCAGTTTCAGAATATCAATCAGCGCGTGACCAAGTTCGTGATAGAGAAAAAAGATCGCGTTGGCGCGGATATAGTCTTCCTGATCTGCGTCCAGCGATTGGGCAGCCCCCGGCAAAGGCGCAAGCAACAGCGAAACAACACACCCAAACAACCAGTTCCTCATCGCGCACCCTTTCGTCATAGTGGCATCAACGCCCAATAATCAAAGTCCAGCAAGATATCCGAATGATACTTGCCATCCGAGGCTCGTAAAGCCATTTCCGCAGAACTGCCCTTGGTCGCCACCAAACGCAGGCGGATCGCGCCAACACCCGGCGCTGCGGTTTCGGCTTTATCCAGAACCTCGGACCACGCGCGCACCGTATCGCCAGCCATGCAGGGGTTCACATGCGCCCCGCCATTAATCCCGGCGATCATCTGCGCATTCGCCAAGCCGTTGAACGACAGGCTGCGCGCCAGCGAGATCACATGCCCGCCATAAATCAACCGCCGCCCTTCTGGGCGCGCCGTCAGATCGTAATGCACCTTGGCGGTATTCTGCCACAAACGGGTGGCGATCATGTGTTCGGCGTCCTCGATGGTAGACCCGTCGACATGGTCGATTTTTTCGCCAATCGCGTAGTCTTCCCAGCGATGTGGTTCCCCGGCCAGCGCAAAATCATAGCGCGTAAAATCCAACCCCGCCGGGATCACCAGTTGATCCGCCCGCAGCGCTTTGGCCATCTCGGGCACCGTGGTTTCGGGCGCCGCCGCCGCAAAGTCACGCTTTCGCACCATCACCCAGCGCTTATAGTCAATCACCACTTCATCGCGCTGGTTCAGGCCCTGGCTGCGCACCCAGACCACACCGGATTTGCCGTTTGAATTCTGCTTCAACCCGATCACTTCGCTGACCGACCGAATGGTGTCGCCCACTTGAACGGGTCGCAAAAACAACCCCTCGGCGTAGCCCAGATTGGCAATCGCGTTCAACGACACGTCCGGCACCGTCTTACCAAAAACCACATGAAACCCGGCCAGATCATCCAACGGCGACTGTGCCAAACCACTTAACCGCGCGAATTCGTCGGAGGAATACAGCGCATGTCGTGCCGGATACAGCGCGTGATACAGCGCGCGTTCACCACCGGAAACCGTCCGCGGGATCGCATGAACCAGCTTTTGACCTATGGCATAATCTTCAAAAAACCGGCCTGCATTGGTTTTTGTTGCCATGATCTTGTCGCCCTATAACTGCCCCAGTTTCATCTCGGCGCTATAGTCACCTGCCGCTTCTTTGACAACCGCCTGACCGCACCGCATAACACCGCGCGCTGCGTCAAATGCGTAGACCGGTTCGCCGTAAAGCACCCAACCTTTGGATAAAGCTTCGGAAACCTTATGGCAAAAGACCGAGGTGTCGTCCTCGGTCAGCAAACGATACGCTTTCATGAATAAGTACCCAGAAACGGATTGTGGCCCAGCGCGAAGTGAACCCCGACAATCACACCATAAATAACCAGACTGATCACCGCCAGTTTGACATCTTTGCGCACGCTGCCCGCAGCAGGCCGTTCCCACGCGCCTTCGCTGCGATTGATCAACAGCATTTGCGCGCCAGCCCACAGGCCAATTCCGCCAAACAGCAGGATCGACGCCAGATCGCCGTTCACCAGCAAATGCGCGAACGCCCACAGAATTCCGCCGGTCAGCATCGGGTGGCGAAGGTTTGAAAACAACCGGCCGCCAACCGCGCCCACACCTGTCAGGAAAACCGCGATATACATCAGCAGAACCGCCAGATGGCCGATGCCCCTGATCGGTTGATAGACCGCAATAAAGTCCATCTGCCGATAGCCAAGCACCATCAGCACAACCGCGATCAGCAATGTTGCGGCAACCACGCCTTTGGCCGGCCCTTGCCCAAGCTTGCCAGCAAGGGCAACACGTTGCGCGGGCAGCAGTCGCTTGAACACATGCGCCCCCCACCACAGAACCAGTCCGGCTATCAATAACTGCATGTTGACCCCTACGTCAGATGATGCGGCAGAATACGCCATGGCTTTGACTTGGCAAGCGCCATCGGCAATTTCTCAACGGCCTACAACAACCCTTCCGCCTCCAACACCCGGCGGGCCACGCGAAAGCATTCAAGCGACTGCGGCACGCCGCAATAGATGCCGACCACATGAATGATCGCACGGATTTCCTCGACGCTGACGCCATTGGTGATCGCGCCTTTCAAATGGATCTCCCATTCGTGCATCTTGCCCAAAGCTCCGATCATCGCGAGGTTCATCATCGACCGGGTCTTGACGTCAATCACCTCGTCGCCCCAGCCAAAGCCCCAGCACCATTCGGTCATTGCTTCCTGAAACGGCCGGGTGAAATCATCGGCTGCCGCCAAATTCTTTTCAACATACTCAGCCCCCAGCGTCGCCTTGCGCTTGGCCAAGCCTTTTTCAAACATATCGCTCATGTGATTTTCCCGTTGATAAAGTTCGAACCTGCCTAGCAGCCCAGTCAGGGTTGCACCAGCAAGCGGCGAAACATGTCAAGAATTTTGCCGTTCATCTGCAACCGGTCCTGATCCGACGCCTCATCCCAATGCGCCAGCATCCAGCGATCCGTTGAAACCCCAAGCGCCATCACCATTACGATCAGATACGACGCCGGAAGATCATCGCGGATCTGCCCCAGCGCCTGTCCGCGCGCCAACAGCGTTTCGATCCAATGCGAAAGCTCGGCCATGATATCGCGCGTCAGCCTGCGTTCCTGCGGATTATCCAGACTGCGGTAAAACATCCGCCCGACCTGCACCAATTCGGGCCGGTTGTTAACAATCCCGGTCAGGCTTTGCGTCACGTCTATGATCCACGGCCAGAAGGTTTCGCCGTCCAGATGTTGCGGGTCAAAGTCCTGCCGGGCGGCGATCACCGGCGCCAGCGCGTCATTCAGAATTTGCGCAAACAAATCAGTCTTGTCGCGGAAGTAATGATAAAACGACGACTTACTCATCCCAACCGCACCAATGATCCGGTTAAGCGACGCCTGATTGAACCCGTGTTCAGCGAATTCAGCGCTCGACACCAGAAACAACCGAGCCCGTTTGTCGGCGGCAAGTTTAAGCGAAGGATGATCTGTCACGATCTTGACAACGGCTCCGTTTCACCGCCCCTGCCCGCGATGCTGGCAACGCAACGCTGCAACTGGGATCGTCAACCTATGTGTTCAATCCCAAGCTGAACCAAGTCATCAAGCTGCCCGCCAGTGCGATGATGCAAAGCTGGATGGGGTCGGATTTTTCCTATGACGATCTGGCGCGATCGCAAAAAGTGGTGGACGATTCCACCCACACATTGCTTGGAACATCAAGTTCCGGCGGCAAAACCATCTATAAAATCCAAAGCGTGCCCAAACGCGGCAAGCCGATTGTCTGGGGCAAGCAAATCATCGACGTGCGCAGCGACGGTGTACTGCAGTCGGTTGAATATTACGACCAACTGGGCAAGCGCGTGCGGATCATGACCGCCGACAAAATCGGCACGCTGGGCGGGCGGCCCTATCCCATGGTGATGACGATGAAAACCGACGCCAAGCCGGGGCAATACACCCGCGTCACCACCAAATCAGCACAGTTTGACATCGACCTTCCGTCCTATCTGTTCACCCAGTCCAACCTGCAAAACCCCCGGTAGGTGGCATGATTTTCGCACTCGCATGGCGAAACATCTGGCGCCAGCCGATCCGAACCAGCCTCAGCCTTGTCGGGATGGCGTTCACCTCGATGCTGCTGGTTTTCATGCTGTCGTTTCAGTTCGGGTCATATGACACGATGAAATCCAGCATGCTCAGGATCAGCGATGGCTATGGGCAGTTTCAGCCGGTCGGCTATAAAGACGACCCCGAGATTTCCAAGGTAATTGCCAACCCGGACACCTTGCTGACCGAGGTCCGCGCGGTTCGCGGCATCACTGCTGCCACCCCCCGCACCGTTGGTTTCGTGCTGCTGGCCAATGGCGATCGCAGTTTTGCCGCCGCAATCTCCGGTATTGATCCGGTCGAGGAGGCCAAAGTTTCGACCCTCTCCAGCTCCGTAAAACAGGGCCGCAGCCTGACAGCCGACGACGACGCCGCGATTGTGCTGGGCGACGGTCTGGCGCGCAACTTGCGCCTGTCGGTTGGCGATCAAGTGACGATGCTGGGGTCAGGCATGGACGGATCAGTTGCCGCCGACGTGCTGACACTGGTAGGCATCTTCAAAAGCGGCGTGCCGGAAATCGATCGCCAGATCGCCCAAATGCCGATCAGCCGTTTCAAAGACAGTTTCCTGATGGACGGTGCCGTTAACGTGGTCGCCTTGACCGGCGAACACCTGTCCGACGTTGAAGCCGTCGGGAAAACCCTGCGCGCAATCGCCGCCGATCACAACGCGGTCTATCTTGACTGGACAGAAATCCAACCGGCCCTGAAACAAGCCATCAGCTTTGACATGAGCACCGCCATGCTCATGTACGGCACACTTGTCGTCGTTGTGGTTTTCATCATCCTCAACACACTTTACATGTCGGTTCTTGAACGCACCCGCGAATTTGGCGTCCTTCTGGCCATCGGCATGAAGCCCGGCCAGATCGGCCGCATGGTCTGGGCCGAAATGATCTTTCTGTCCTTCCTTGGCAACGGCATCGGCATCGCACTTGGCATCGCGATCACCGCCTATTTTCAGGCAACCGGCATCGCCTTTGAGGGGCTCGATGAAATTTATGCGCAATGGGGCCTGCCGTCGCGGATTTACCCGGCAATGACCGCTTTCCGCGTGCTGATCGGCCCCGGAGCAATCATTCTGGCGATCGCAATTCTGGGGATTATCCCCTACCGCCGGACGCTGCACCTTGAACCAGTCACGGCGATGGCAGCATGATCGGCAAGCTCAGAACCCTCGGCCCGTTTGCCTGGCGCAATCTGTGGCGCAATCCCAAGCGCACTGCGATCACCCTGATCGTGGTGTCCGTCGGCCTGTGGTCGGTTCTGATTTTTAATTCCTTTCTGGGCGCATGGGCGCAATCCAGCAAAGACGCCACCCTTGGGTTACTGATCGGCCAGGGCCAAATCCATTCGGTCGGCTTTTTGGATGATCCAAGTATCGACACGCTGATGGACCCTCCTTCTGATGCCCTGAAATCCGCCCTCAACACCCCTGCAATCGCCGCATGGGCAACCCGCCTCAGCGTTCCAGGTGTGGTGCAGTCTGAATACAAAACCCTGCCCGTCACCATCTTGGGCGTCGATCCCGCGGACGAGGCGAAACTGTCCACGATCCCCGGCAAAGTGGTTGAAGGCCGTTATCTGACCGACACCAACGACGACGGGGTCGTGATCGGCCTGCATCTGGCTGACCGTCTGAAAACCGGCCTCGGCCGGCGGGTTATCCTGATGTCGCAAAGCGTCGACGGGTCATTGGCGGAACAAAGCTTTGACGTGATCGGCCTGTTTGACGCCGATCAGGCAACCGAGGATTTCTTTGCCTTCACTGGCCGCGCTGCCGGGCAAAAATTCCTCGGCCTCGGTGACAAAATCGCCGAGGTCGCCTTTTCCATCCCGCTAGAGGCCGATCTTGACCCGACGATTGCCGCCCTGACCAAAGCCGCGCCCGATCTCGATGTCAAATCATGGAAAAAACTGTCGCTGTTCCTGTCGACAATCGACACCTTCATGCAAAGTTTCATCTATATCTCAGCGAGTTTGACCAAACGCATGTCCACTGGTCAGGTCTTTAATGCCGGCAAGGATTTTCTGGCCCTTGGTCTGCAGATGCAGATCAACCCTGACCTGATGTTCGCCCCGAACGCTGTGATCAACCTCAACGACGGCAGCGCGATTGCCGGCTTGGTTGGTAATCTGACGCTGGACGACAACACCAACCTGACCTTCAGCTATTTGCACCCACAGGGTCGCGTTGGGTCCGAGTTTGGCGGTCGCGAAACCTCGGCTGGCTCAGGTATTTACCTCGGGCCATCCCGCGCTTTGACTGTACAATTGGTGCGGTATTTTTAAAGCTCAGGATCACGCTTTGGGGTGAACCCTGACTGGGGTCTGTCGGTTATTCCTGACCCAGCGGCAATCCAACTTCACTGCCGATCTTTCGGCAGTGCCGGGCCCAAACGGCGCGAGGGGCGACAGCCCCGCAGCGTCGGCGGGAGGACTCCCTGGCCGAGGATGCGCGCTGCGTCAAAGGAGGTTCTCACGCCTGAAACACGACCTTCGGCCGGTTTCAGTTGCGCCCGGCCGACGACGCCTGAACGGCGCGTCGGGCGGGGGTTTCACCCCCACACCCCCAGAGTATTTCTGAAACTATGATTATGGGCGACTGGTTTGCGTGTTCGTATCACCGATGCGGACTTGCCTAACGTGTCAGGTTTCGCACCATCAGCCGCTCGTAAATCTTGGGCGCAAGCCCGTTCAGCCACCACGCTGCGCGTGCAACCCGCCCCACTGGGATCATTGGCTGCTGGCGTGCCAACCCTTGCAGAATGATCGCGGCGGCGGCGGACGCCAGCATGTAATCCAGCCCATCCGTGGCCGAACCCGGCCGCGCGGTGCCGTCAGGCTTTGCCTCGGGATTGCCGGGATTGGTTGCGATAAACGACGGGGCGGCGATCAGGGTTGTTACGCCATATGCCGCTTCTTCACCGCGCAGAGACTTGAAAAACCCTTCGAGCGCATGTTTGCTGGCAGCATAAGCCGTGCGCCGGCATAGTGGTGCAAAACCCGCAACCGACGAGATCGCGAGATGCGTGCCTTTCGCGGTGCGGATATCTGGCAGAAACTCGAGCGCCATTGCCACCGCGGCAAAATAGTTGATCTCGAATACCCGCCGCTGCGTCGCCAGATCGCTTTGGGCAAAATATCCGATCTGGGTGATCCCGGCATTATAGACCACCAGATCAATCGACGGTCTGCACCCGCGAATGGCCGCACAGGTCTGCGCCAGTTGCGCCGCATCCGTCAGATCGCAGGCATAGGGCTGCTGTTGATCCGACCCCTTCACCGCCGCCAGTTCACGCCCCGGCAGATCAATCAACGCGGTAAACCACCCCTCGGCCTGTAAGCCCGCAGCCAAGGCCCGCCCAAGCCCGCCAGCACCACCGGTTATCACTGCGGTTTTCACAATCCTGCCGCCTTTTGCCATAAATCGAAAACCTCGGCCGATGTCAGGTCCGGCTGATAGCCGAAATCGCGTTTCAGCGCCTGATTGTCCAAGACCGGCCGGTATTGCAGAAACCTGACCTGTTCCGGCCCATAGCGCGACAGCCCAAGCGGCTTTGCCACCGCAAGTGCCGCCCGCAATCCCGCCGCAGGCAGGCGCAACACCGGCTTGCCAAGCTTCATTGCAATCTGGTCAATCCCCAACGCCCCGTCGCCTGCGACATTATAAATGCCCGCCGGGCCAACGGTCGCCGCGCGCAGCAGAATGCGCGCCAGATCCTGCGTCCAGATAAACACAAACGGGCTGTCAGCACCCCGAATGGCCAGCAATCGTTTTCGGTGAAACAGCGCCGTAATCTGGTTTTCCAGACCGGCCCCCAAAACCGTCCCGACCCTGAGAACCACCTGTTCAAGCGCCGGATGCGCCGTCCGTGCCTGCGCCAGCATTTCCTCGACCAACCGCTTGTGATGCGCATAGGCAAACGCCTTGTTGCCGCGCAGCGCATCCCCTTCCCGCAACGGCACCGGGTTGTCCGCGTGATAGCCATAGGCGGCACCCGAGGATGTAACCACGATCCGTCTGACGCCGTTCGCCACACAAGCGTTCAGCACATTCCGGCTACCGGTCACGTCGACCGCATATTCAAACGCCCGGGTCGAGCTTTTGGGCGGCGACACGATCGACGCCAGATGCACCACCACCTCGGGCCGCTCGGCCACAATAACCCGCGCCGGATCATCGCCGGTTACGTCCATCGGCACAAATCGCATGCCAGCCGACAGACCCGACGGCGCGCGAATATCGGTGGCGATCACCTCATGTCCTAACCCCGCCAACACGCTCAGCAGGCTTTGTCCAACCGCACCTGCCGCTCCGGTGATCAGAATACGGCTCATCGCGCGGCTTTGGTGCGCGACCAGATCGCCGCCAAGGCGATACCCGATATCGCGTGCCAGATCCCCCAGAACGCCGCGACAACCGCCATACCGCCCAACCCGTGAAAGAACCCGAAAATCAGGATCAGACCAAGGCCCGAGTTTTGAATACCGGTTTCAATCGTCACCGCCCGCCGGTCATATTCCGAAAGGCCCGCCAGACGTGCCGCGCCATATCCTGCGCCCAGCGCCAGCCCGTTATGCAGGAAAACCAACAACGCCACCGCCGCAACATAGTTCAGAAAGAAACCCCAGTTTGCCGCCAGTGCTAACACAATAAACGCCACGAATATCGCCATCGACAGCCATTGCAACGGCTTGCGGATACGCGCCGCCAGATCCGGCAGACGGCTGTTGATCAGCACTCCCAGACACAACGGCAGCACCAGCATCAGACCGACTGTGATCGCCACCGAAACCGGATCAATCACCGTTGCGCGCAAAATCTCGCGGGTCGGTGGATAAAGCGACCCCCAAAACCCGATGTTAAGGGGCGTCAGCAAGATCGCCCCCAAGGTCGCAACCCCGGTCATCGACACCGACAAAGCCGCATTGCCGCCCGCCCGATGGGTGATGAAGTTCGAGATATTGCCCCCTGGACAGGCCGCCACAAGGATCAGCCCCAACGCAATTGACGGGCGCGGCTCAAGTGCCAAAACCAGCAGAAAGGTCAGCGCCGGCAGCAACAGAAACTGCGCCGCAATCCCCGTCAGCATCGGCTTGGGTGACTTGATCAGCCGCCCGAAATCCGACAGGCGTAAATCCAGCGCGATGGAGAACATCACAATCGCCAGAATAGCGTTCAGCAGTTGAAGGCTACCGGGGCTGAAATTTAGCATCACCTCGTCGATATCGTTCATTCCATCCCCCGTTTCAGCGCTTTGATCCGCTGCGTCACTGCCCGCCGATAGGTCGCTTTATCCACGTAATAGGCCATCCTTGCCAGCTTGATATACTTGGTGCCACCGGTCAGACGCGCAAAACCTCTGGCCTTTTCCGCCTTGATCGCCTTGGCTGCCGCCTGCCCTGATGCGATGCCTTTAATGTAGCGCGCCACCAGTTCCGCCTGTTCATGGCGGCCCTGCCAGCCAAGGCCAGACGCTTCGACCATGCCCAAAACAAACAAGTCATCGCGCACGGGATGCATCGCGTTCAAAAACAAATGCGGCGCGTCGCCTTGCCAGTTCAGCAACTCGCGCTCGATAAACGGATAATGCAGCAGATATCCGGTTGCCGCCAAGATCAGGTCATACTCGGCCTGACTGCCATCCTTGAAATGCACCGTCTTGCCGTCAAACCGATCCACGTCCGGGCGGATGGTGACATCGCCGTGCCCCGCATGAAACAGGATCAGGGAATTCACCACCGGATGCGCCTCGTAAAGCGCGTAATCTGGTTTCGGAAACCCGTATTTTTGCGCATCCCCCACAAACCATTTCAGGATCAGTCCATCAATCCGGCGCTTCAGCCACATCGGCAACCTGATCAGCCCGCCCATGGTATCGGCAGGCTTGCCGAACACATATTTCGGCACAAAATAATAGCCCCGCCGCATCGACAGATCACAGCTGATCCCGTGATGGATCGCATCAACCGCGATGTCACATCCCGAGTTCCCCGCCCCGATCACCAACACCCGCTTACCGGCAAACCGGCTTGGGCTGCGGTACTGGCTGGAATGGATCAGCTCGCCGGTGAATTCGCCCTTGAAGGTGAGCATGTTTGGTTCGGACAAGGTGCCGTTGGCAATCAGAACCCCGGCGAACACCCCCTGGCCTTCGCTGCCATCGTCGTTGCGCCAGACCAATTGCCAGCCTTCGCCGCTGTCCCCCAAAGGCGTTGCCTGCACGACTTCGGTGCCGAACATATAGTGCCGGGTCAGGTCAAAGTGATTGGCAAACCCGGTGAAATACCGCTTCATCTCGTGATGCGAGGGATATTCGGCCACCTCAGCCCGCATCGGGAAATCGGTGAATTCGGTCATGGTTTTGGAAGAGATCAGGTGCGCAGTGTCATACATGGTCGAGCGCGCCGCCGCGATATCCCACAGACCGCCAACCCCGGAATGCGACTCAAAACCCTGAAACGCGATGCCCTGATCCAACAGGTTCTTGGCCATCGCCAATCCCATCGGCCCCGCCCCGATCAAAGCATATGGCAAGGGCTGGTCGGGTTTCCGGCTGGTTTGGTCATTCATATGCAATCGCCATCTTCAAGGTTGCGTCAGATTGGCCCAAGCCCGCGATCAGATCAACCATCACGGTCTTAACCTCACGTCAGCCTTGCGACGATTTCCCGCCTTGCCCTCACCACCGCATACATGCGCAAATCCAACCAGTAACCACAACAGGCCCCGCATGCGCACCCGCCCCGATATCGTCAGCCAAATCCCGTTGCCCGATGGTGCCGTGGATGTAGACGAAGCCGGATATCTGACCGACCCCGCCGACTGGTCACGCGCCTTTGCCCAATACGCCGCCAAGGCCGAGCAGATCGACATCACCGCTGATCACTGGCAAGTCCTCGACTTCATGCGCGCCTTCAACGACGAACACGGCGTCGCCGCTGACGCGCGGTTTGTGCTGAAATTTCTGGCCGAAACCCACGCCACCGACAAATCCGGCGCGCGCAAACTGATGTATCGGTTGTTTCCCTATGGCTATGTCAAACAGGCCTGCAAAATGGCCGGCATGAAACAACCCCGCGCGCGGAGCACCGGTTAAATCAGAAAATAAGGCCCGATCAGCAAAAATAAACAGGACACCGCCCCGATAACCGGCATCACCAGCGGAACGGTGAAAACCCCGTCCGGCAGCGCATCCCCCCGGATTTTCACCACCACCAGCGCGACGTTCACCAAAGCAAACACTGCCAGAATGATCTGCGACGTGGTTTCCACCAGATAATCCAGCGGCACCGCCAGCGCCAACCCAAGCATCACTGCGGTAATCAAAAAAGTCGCCACCAACGGCGTCTGCGTGGTTGCATTCACCCGCGCCAAGACCTGCGGCAACCGCCCGCGCCGCCCCAGCCCGTAAACCACCCGCGCCGCCATGACGATTTCGATCACCACCCCGTTCAACGTCGCCACAATCGCAACCAGCGTAATCGCCAGCGGTGAAAATCCGGTCAGCCGCTCAAACAGCAACCCAATCGGTGCTTCAGATCCGGCAAGTTGATCAATCGGCACCGATTGTACCGCGACAAACACCACCAGAAAATAGATCACCGTCACCAAAACCAGCGAAATCGCAATTGCCCAGGGCATGGTCTTCGTCGGATTGCGGGTTTCCTCGACCAGATTGACCACGTCGTCAAACCCGATAAACGCGAAAAACGCGATCAGGCTGGCGGCGAACACCCCCTGCAAAGCCACTGTATCCGACACATGCGGAAAGGCGCTTGGCAAAGCCGCGAACAGGTCAGGGTTGTGAATATACCCCGCCACAACTATCACCATCAGACCGGCAATTTCAATTACCGTCAGAATGCCCGCAAACAGCACGCTTTCCAGAATGCCCTTGGCGGCAAGCAATCCCATCGCCACCACGATGATACTGACCAAAACCGGCTTGGGCCACGGCACCAGAACCGCAAGGTATCCCGCACATCCAAGGCTGATCGCCGCCCCGGCAACCACAGCCGCAAACACAATCAGCAGGCCGGTTCCCAGCGACAGCCAGCCCCGGTTGAACCCGGCCTGAACAAACGCCGCCTCGCCAGCGCTTTCCGGAATTCGCCCGGAAAACTCAGCAAAACTTAACGCACTGAACGCCATCACAAAGGCCGCCACCAGAAACGCTGTCGGTGCATAAAAACCCGCGGTTTCCGCCGCCGCCCCAACCAGCACATAAATCCCGGCCCCGATGGTAATTCCCAACCCGTACAGCACCAGCAACGGCAGGCCGATCGCCCGGCGCAGTTCGGGTGGTGCAGCCTTTGATGTCCCCTGCGGTACCGCCAATTTCATATTCCTTTAATCAATCAGTCTGGCCATAATGCGGCTGCGGTCCATTCTGGACAACCGCACGCACATGGTACAGTGTTACCTGAACAAGCCAAGACCGTGGAACAATGACTTGGGTCAAAACCGGTCAGGTTTTTCACTTGGATCGCCGCGCAGGAGGTGCCGCCATGATGAAAAAAGAACAAATCCCGATTGCAAAAGTCCGCGTTCCGGTCAAACGGATGAAAACGCTGGAACCCGACAAAGTCGCAACTCTGGCCGAGGATATTCTCGAGAACGGCCAGACCACACCGGTCCGTCTGCGCGCCGATGGTCAGGGCTTCGTTCTGATCGAAGGCCTGCATCGGCTCGAGGCGATGAAGGCGCTGGGCGAAGTCGAGATCGAGGCCTATCTGGTGCAGGCGCGCCTGCATTAACCTCAGACGCCGCTTTCCCGCCACATGCCACAGGGCAGCCCGTCAATTGTCCAGTTGCCCACCCGATACCGGATCAGCCGCAGCGTCGGAAATCCCGCCGCCGCCGTCATCCGCCGCACTTGCCGGTTGCGCCCTTCGGTGATCGTGATCTCGATCCAACTGTCGGGCACCGATTTGCGAAACCGAACAGGCGGAACCCGTGGCCACAAATCAGCCGGCGGCTCCATCAGCCGCACTTTGGCGGGCGCGGTCATCCCATCCTTCAGCTTAATCCCGGTGCGCAACAGCGCCAAATCCGCATCCACCGGCGCGCCTTCGACCTGCACCCAATAGGTCTTGCTCATCTTGTTTTTCGGGTCAGCGATTTTCGCCTGCAACAGGCCATCATCGGTCAGAACCAGCAAGCCCTCGCTATCCTTATCCAACCGCCCGGCGGCATAGACATTTGGCACATCAATAAACACCGAAAGCGTCGCCGCATCAGACTCAAGGTTTCCCGCATCGGTAAATTGCGACAGCACGCCCCAAGGCTTGTTGAACAGGATCACCATGCCCGCGCCGCCATTCTGTTAACGTTTAGATCCATAATTTCCCCCTTGGCCGGATGCGGCAATCGTATGTACAGGTTGTGTACAGGTTGTGTACGGGTTGTGTACCGTTAAAATTCAGCGGTTTTTCAGCGACAAAGTGGTTAACGCTGGTCAAAAGCCGTGCCGACCCGCGCCTTGATCCGCCGTACCATCAACCAGACTGCCAGCATCACCGGCAGCACCAGAATGCCCGCCAAAACGGTCTTGTCCTCGACGTAATGTTTGGTCAGCGGCGCAAGCAAATAGACCAGCAGATTGACCGCATAATAACTGACCGCGACGACCGAAAGCCCCTCGACAGTTTCCTGAAGCCGCATTTGCAGTGCCGCTCTTTTGTTCATGCTTTCAAGTAGTTGTCTGTTTTGCTCGGCACCTGCAACACTGACCCGGGTGCCCAGCAATTCCGCCGCCCGCGCCGCACGTTGCGACAGATCTTCCAGCCGTTTTTCGGCCGCCTGACAGGTGCGCATTGCCGGATCAAACCGGCGCATCATGAATTCCGAGAACAGTTGCCGCTGCAAAATCCGGTCTTCGCGCAAAACCTTAACGCGCTGATCCACAATCGCCCCATAAGCCCGCCCCGCCGAGAACCGAAACGCAGCGGCAGCCGACAGCACTTCAACCTCGGCGGAAACCTCGAGAAGCCTGTCTAACGTCTTGTCAGGATTGGCTTTTTTGTCGGCCATCGCTTTGGAGATCGACGACAGTTCGGTCTCAAGAATCCCGACTTCGGCAAACACTTTGCGCGCCACGGGCAAGGTTAACATCGCCATCTGTTTATAGGTTTCAATCTCTAAAACCCGCTGCACAACCCGCCCCATCCGGCGCGCCCCGACATCGCCGATTCCGATCACCGCAAACCGCACATGCCCGGCCTCATCAATCCGGAAATCGCCCGCCACAACGGCGTTTTTATCCAGCACAAAAGCCGCCGCAAGGCTTTCGCCAACGAACCAGTTTCTTATTTCAGAATCAAGGCGTTGCTCGACATCCTGCGCAGTTTCTGCCCGCTCGATACGAACCAGAATCGAGGTGATCACCTCGCCATCCAGCACCGCCAGCCAGTCATCAGGGAGGGCGGATTGAGGATCAGAACTGAACGGCTTTTCCGCCAGCACATCCAGAAACAGCGTGTAGGTGACAAACTCGGAATGCCGCTCCCATTTCAGGCGGTTACGCCCCAGATCACCATGGTGGTGGTTGGCCTCCGGCGGTGGGTGTGCCGCCCCGAATTTGTCCAAAAGATCAATCAGTTGCGCCCGTGCCACCGCCGCGCCAGACGGGTTCGTCATGGCAATACACAGCGCCTGCCCCGGCCCTGGAATTTCCGGAAAAGGCCGCGCATGCAGCTCGTTCGCCAGTTCATAACGGCGCGAATGGTTCTTAAGCGAATTCATAATCAGACCCTGTTTTTAGCGGTCAACAATGCATCTTTGTTTAGCGATAAGCACTATCACAGGCTGTCGCAGCCTAGTCGACTTTAGGCGCCAACCGCACAACTTCGGCCGCGCTTTCTTCAACTTTTTCAACTTCGGCAAAATCGAAATTATCCAACTTTCTCGCACGGTTACCGGCTTTGGTGGCCGAGATTTTGATGTCTTCAATATCCTTGGCCGCTTGCCCGAAATGCCGGTCAAGACTGCCCACCCGATCGCCCAGCCTCTCGACATCCTTGTAAAGCGCCCCAAGTTCACGCCGGATCGCCCCCGCCTGTTCTTGCATCCGGGCATCCTTCAGAACCGCCCGCATCGTGTTCAGCGTCGCCATGCAGGTGGTTGGCGAAACGATCCAAACCCGCGCCGAAAACCCTTCACGTACCACGTCGCCGAAATTGGCGTGCAGTTCCGCATAAACCGCCTCGGACGGCAGGAACATCAGCGCCCCGTCAGCTGTTTCGCCTTCGATGATATACCGCTCTGAGATCGCTTTGATATGAAACCGAACCGCCGCCCGCATCAGACGGTTCGCCTCGGCGATATGGGCCGGGGTTTTGGCACCGCGAATGGCCTCGTAGGCCTCAAGGGGGAACTTGCTGTCGATCACAATCGGGCCGGGCGGGTTCGGCAGATGGATCAGACAATCGGCGCGTTTTCCGTTCGAAAGCGTGGCCTGAAACGTGTAGGCATCCGCCGGCAAGGCTTTGATAACAATATCATTCAGCTGAATTTCACCAAACGCCCCGCGGGTTTGTTTGTTGGACAGGATATCCTGCAAACTCAGCACATCTCCCGACAGTTTTTCGATGTTGGTTTGGGCGCGGTCAATCGTCGCCAGTCGTTCCTGCAATTCGGTCAGCGAGCGGGTGGTTTTGACCGAGTTGCCATGCAGGCTTTCGGTCATGCCAGCCTGCACGGCGGACAACCGTGTTTCGATAACCTGGATCATTTTGGTCTGCGCATTGGCCTGCGCATCAGACACGGTTTTCAGCCCACCAAACAACTGGTGTTGCCCGTCATTCAGGCCACGAACCGTTTCGCCCAGCAACGACATTTGCCGCATCAAAGGTTCAGCCGCCCGTCCGGATTTTCCCGACATCCGCAGCACGGCAATTATCAGCAGCAACAACAGAACCGACACAACGGCCATGCCCAGAATTACCGGCTCGTTGAAATCAATCGTGGTCTCGCCAATCTTTATCATGTGCGTCCAAACAACCGTTCAATATCGCTGAGCTTCAGCTCCACATAGGTTGGCCGCCCGTGATTGCACTGGCCGGAATGCGGGGTTATTTCCATTTCGCGCAGCAGGGCGTTCATCTCGTCGGCCTGCATCCGGCGACCCGATCGGATCGATCCGTGACAGGCCACGCGCGACAGGATGGCGTTCAGACGCTCGGCCACCAACCCGGTTTCGCCGAGATCATCCAGCTCGTCCAGAATGTCCTGAACCATCGCTTTCGCATTGGCTTGTCCTAGCAGGGCCGGAGTTTCACGCACGCAAACCGCCGCACCACCGAAGGGTTCAATCGTCAGGCCAAGTTTGGTCAAGTCCGGCGCCACAGCCAGCAGCCGGGCACAATCTTCAGCGGATAATTCAATAATTTCAGGGATTAACAAGGCTTGCGCCTTTACTCCGTTCTCAGCCATCTGCCGTTTTAGCCGCTCGTAAACCAAGCGTTCATGGGCTGCGTGCTGATCAACGATCACGATCCCGGTTTCGGTCTGTGCGATGATATAATTTTCATGCACCTGTGCGCGCGCTGCGCCAAGTGGGGCATGAGTGTCGTCAACATCGGTGCCCATGACAGGTTCAACCCGCGCAGAATATCCCATGGCCATCTCGGCAAAACCCGGCGATTGCGCCTGATAAGACCGCGCCAATGCCGCCTGTGACGGGCGGTCCATCTGGTAGATCGGCGCACCGGCACGCGCGGGCTGGAACGCCCCAAGGGTCGCTGTACCAACCGTCGTCGAGGCCCGGTGCCCGGCTTGTGCCAAAGCGTGTTTCAAAGCCGAAACGATCAGGCCGCGCGCAATACCGGGGTCGCGAAATCTGACCTCTGCCTTGGCGGGATGCACGTTTACATCCACCTGTTCAGGCGGGCATTCCAGAAACAGCGCCACAACCGGATGTCTGTCGCGGCTTAAAAAATCAGCATAGGCACCGCGCAAGGCCCCAACCAGCAGCTTGTCGCGCACCGGCCTGCCATTGACGAACAGATATTGCGCAACAGCCGCCCCGCGCGAATAGGTCGGCAAAGCCGCATAGCCAGTCAGGGTAAACGCGTCACGTTCCGCATCAATCAACATCGCGTTTTGTGCAAATTCAGCCCCCAGAATCTGGCGCAACCGTCCGTGCAGGGCATCAAACATGTCGCCGGATTGCGCAGCGGCGCGAAACACCTCGCGCCCGGAATTTGCCGCATCCGTCAGGGTGAATGTCACGTAAGGTTCCGCCATGGCCAACCGCTTGACGATATCGTGGATCGCCTGAACTTCGGCCCGGTCCGAGCGCAGAAATTTCAGCCGCGCCGGGGTTGCGTAAAACAGATCGCGCAATTCAACCACCGTTCCCCGGCTCAGCGCGGCTGGTTTAACTTCGGTGGCAACACCGCCATTGACGGCAATGCTTGCGCCCGACGTGGTGCCATGTGCGCGGGATGTGATTGTTAACCGGCCAACAGCGCCAAGCGAGGGCAGGGCTTCACCGCGAAAACCGAATGTGTGGATGTTCAACAAGTCACTGCCGTCGATTTTCGAAGTGGCATGCCGCGCCATGGCTAAGGGCAGTTGATCGGGCGAAATCCCGCAGCCATCATCGCTGACCCGGATCGCGGTTTTGCCGCCGTCCCCGTAAGATATCTCGATCCGCGTCGCGCCGGCATCCAGCGCGTTTTCAACCAGTTCCTTGACCGCCGAGGCCGGGCGTTCGACCACTTCGCCTGCGGCGATACGGTTGACCGCCGCCATATCCAGCTGGCGGATAACGGGTTGCTTGGCCTCTATATTGGGGTTCACAGCGCTCATACCCCCACAACTAGCCCAATGCGGCTGATTCTGCCACGAATGTTTACTTTGGTGATCGGTTAGTCTGTGCTGGTCACGCCGACCGGTTGCCCGACGACCACGATCCGCAGATTATCAGGTTGCATCAGTCGTTTGGCGACCCGCGCGATGTCCTCGCGGGTGACGGCGTTCACCATTTCGTTGCGCGATGTGAGGTAACTTACCGGCAGTCCGTCAAGCTGCATGTTCATCAGGATCCCGGCAATCCGCGCATTTCCGTCAAACCGCAATGGATAGGCCCCGGTCAGGTATGTCTTAGCCGCCGTTAATTCGTCATCCGTCACGCCGTTCGCTGCCAGTTTCGCCCATTCCGCGCGAACCACATCCAGTGCTTCGGCAATCCGGTCATTGCCTGAAGCGACCGAACCACGGTACATATCGGCAAGATCATAGGACGCCATATAGGTGTAAATCCCATATGTCAGACCACGCTTTTCGCGCACTTCTTCGGTCAGCCGCGAGGTAAAACCTCCAGCACCGAAAACCTGGTTCATCACAAAAGCCGGAAAGAAATCCGGATCGTCGCGCTTGATCCCGGCATGCCCGAAAACCGCCACTGATTGCGGCGTCGGCAGGTCAATCACGGTCACTCCGCCGGTCAGATGCAACTCGGCCTTTGGCGGCATCGCACCACCGGTCGCTGGCAATTTGCCAAGCAACCGGTCCAGCATCACGCCAAGGTCTTCGGCAGAAATATCGCCAACAGCCGCCACAAAAACCCGATCCAGCGCCATAGCGTTTTTATAGGCGGTAACCAGATCTTTGCGTGTCATTTGGTTTAGACTGTCAGCACTGCCAGTCGAAGGCGTGCCGTAAGGATGATTACCAAACGCCAAATGGGAAAATTCATTTGCCGCGATTTCGTTCGGGTCTTTTTTATCGCCGGCGATAATCGAAATGATCTGTGCACGCACACGGTCAACCGCAACCTGATCAAAAAGCGGTTCTTGCAAGGCTTTGCGTAACAATTCAACCGCCTGATCACTGTTCTCGGTCAGAAACTGGGCCGAAACCGTCAATGCGTCATCGTGGGCATCAAACTTGAAACTTGCGGCCAAAGATTCCAGCGTTTTTTGAAATGCGGTCGCGTCAAGATTACCGGCGCCTTCTTCCAGAAGTCCCGACATCATATAGGTCGCGCCGCGTTTTTCCGGCAAATCAAGGCTGGTGCCACCTTTGAACCCGATTTCAAGAGCCACAAACGGGATCGACTTTTCCTCGACCAGCCACGCCTTTATGCCGCCGGGTGAGGTGACCATTTGCACGTCGAGTCCAGCCCAAACAGGCAAGGCAACCAGCAAAGCCGTCAGGAATGAGAATAGAAACCGGATCATTGTTTTTCCTCCGCATCATCGCGCATCAGCCAGCCGGTCACGGATTTCTTTTTATCAAAGACCCGCTTGGCGGCGGCCATTACATCTTCGGCGGTGATCGATTGCAGGACATTCGGCCAATCTTCGATATCCTGAATGGTTAACCCGGATGTCAGCCCCTCGCCGTAACGGCGCGCCGTACCTTCCAGATCATCGAGGGCGTAAATTTCAGACGCTTTCATTTGTGCTTTGATACGCTCCAGATGGGCCGCATCGACACCTTTTTTCAGGAAATCGGCAATCACCGCATCCAAAGCATCCTCGCCGTCCCTTAGGCTGACACCTTCAGCGGGCACCACAAAAACCCCAAAACCCGACTGGTCCAGCGACATGCCGTCGTAAAAAGCTGCGGATTGCAGCGCAACTTTTTGTTTCAGCACAAGCTGTTCCCCCAGAACCGAGGTCAACCCGCTGCCACCCAAAAGTTCCGCCAGAATTTGCAAAGCAGCCGCTTCGGTTTGATCGCCGGGGTTTCGTTCAGGCGCCAGATAACTGCGGATCATATAGGGTTGCGCAACGCGCAGATCGGAATAGGACAACCGCCTTGGTGCAATCTGCGGCGGTTCAATCGGGCGACTGCGCGGCAATAACCCTTCGGTCGGGGCCACGGCACCATAATATTTCTGTGCAAAAGCTTTGACATTTTCCGGATCAACATCGCCCGCCACCACCAGAATGGCGTTATTTGGTGCATAATACTTGCGGTAAAAGGCAAACGCATCTTCGCGGTTCAATTGTTCGACCTCGTGCCGCCAGCCAATGATCGGGATGCCGTAATGGTGGTTCAGATACAGTGCCGCCATCCGTTGTTCCGCGAATAACGCGCCGGGATTGTTGTCGGTGCGCGAATTTCTTTCCTCCAGCACCACATCGCGTTCGGTTCTGACATCTTCCTCGCTGAGGGTCAGGCCGCGCATCCGATCCGACTCCATCTCCATCATCAATTCCAGCCGGTCCGTCGCGATGCGCTGGTAATAGCCGGTGTAATCATAAGACGTGAACGCGTTTTCAGACCCGCCATTGGCTGCCACAGTGTCAGAGAACACGCCTGGTCCGAACCGCGCGGTACCTTTGAACATCAAATGTTCAAACAGATGCGCGATGCCTGATTTCCCCGGTGCTTCATCGGCCGCACCAATCCGGTACCAGACCATATGAGTTACAACCGGCGCGCGGTGGTCTTCGATGACCACTGCGTCCATACCGTTTGCCAACTTGAAAGTCGTCACGCTCTCGGTGGCATTTACGGAAAATGGCAGGACCAGAAACAAGCCAAGTGTTACCAGAACTTTGCGCATGTATGACTCCTGATCACCAATCTTTGAACAAGCCTATAGGGTTGCACCGGTGGCGCAAGGCCCGATACGAATATGTTACCTCAGCATTTCAAGCTTGGGTTTAGGCTTAGGGCGCTGGCGGGGCAGCTGGCGTTTTCACACCGGCCCGGCGCAAGCGGCGCAATTCGGCATACCGATCCAGCGATTGCGGCTCGTAGACTTTGTAGTAAGTCGTGATGCCAAACAATCTTTCCAGCAACCGGGGCGGGTTTTTCAAGCGGAATTCTTTGTCTTCCGCTGTCAGGGTCGGCCTTATATCCCCAGCAACACCGTATCGGGTTGAAATTTGCACCACGCCAGTTTCGGCGGTTGATATACCTTCACGGTTCAGCACTTTGGGACGGCCACCAAGGGCAGCAACAGCATCGGCCTTGGGGGTCGGATCCGTAAGATTGGTGCCCCCTAGTGTGGGTTCCGGCAAGGCGGCGTAATTCTTTGGTTCCTGCAAGGGTTTGGTCGGCAGGATCGCGAATTCATCCGGACCACGACCAGTTGCACGCAAATTCATCAACTTACGGTCTTTCTTAGCACATCCCGATACAGCAATCGTCGCGGCCAGTGCCAGAACAATAAACGGTTTTAACGTCGTCATCGTGCCCTCCAGAAACCCTGCTCGGGTTTTAGCGCAGATTTTTACCCGCGTCACTCTTTGTTGTCGTGTTTGTTGGAGGCTAGCACAAGTCCGAATGCGCCTGCAAATATCGCAACATCAGCGATATTGAAGGCATATGGGTTGTTAAGGCCACAACAAGACATGTTCAGAAAATCCGCAACCGCGCCATAAACCACCCGGTCAATCACATTACCAAGCGCACCACCGATCACACAACCGGCGAAAACCTGCCCCGACCAGTGGGACATTTTGCGCGCCCAATTCAGTACCCAAACTGAAATCGCCAGCGCCAGCGCGATCAAAACCCAGCGCATCACGTTGGCATCATTGGAAAACAGACCGAAATTTACACCCTGATTCCATGCCATGCGGAAATTCAGATAGGGCGGCAAAACATCAATCCTGCCGACAGATTTCAGACCCAGCCATTGTACGACAGCCAGCTTGGAAAGCTGATCCACCAGAAAAACTGCAAGTGCTGTGATTAAAGTTCGGATCAATGGTTTTCCTTTCGGATGCCGCCTGCCCGCCTCAATGCCGGAAATGCCGCGTGCCTGTAAAGACCATTGCCAATCCAGCGGCATCAGCGGCGGCGATCACTTCGTCGTCACGCATTGATCCACCCGGCTGAATGACCGCCTTTGCCCCGGCCTCGGCTGCGGACAGCAATCCATCCGCAAACGGGAAAAATGCGTCTGACGCGACCACCGAGCCGGCGGCCAAAGATTGCGGCAATCCAAGCGCTTCTGCCATGTCCTGTGCCTTGCGTGCAGCAATCCGCGAGCTGTCAACCCGGCTCATCTGGCCCGCACCAATGCCAACGGTCGCAAGGTCTTTCACATAGACGATCGCATTGGATTTCACATGTTTGGCCACCCGCCACGCAAAGATCAGATCGGCCAGTTCAGCAGGCGTTGGTGCGCGCTTGGTCACGACTTTCAGGTCCGCCACATCAAGGCGACCATTGTCACGGTCCTGCACCAGATAACCGCCAGAAACCTGCCGCCAGGTACGCCCCGCAGCCGTCACATCCGGCAGGCCACCAGTTGTCAGCAATCGCAGGTTCTTTTTGGCAGCGAACACTTCTTTTGCGGCATCACTGGCCCCCGGCGCGATCACGACCTCGGTGAAAACCTTCACGATCTCTTCGGCAGTTTCGGCATCAAGTATCTGATTAAGCGCGACTATCCCCCCAAAAGCCGAGGTTTGGTCGCAGTGATATGCAGCCTTATAGGCCTCAAGCAAACTGGCCCTGCGTGCAACGCCACATGGGTTGGCATGTTTGATAATCGCCACTGCCGGTCCGTCCGAAGGTGCAAATTCCGCAACCATTTCAAACGCTGCATCAGTGTCGTTGATATTGTTGTAAGACAGTTCTTTGCCCTGCCATTGCCGTGCTGTCGAAACCCCTTGGCGGGTTGATCCGTCTTTGTAAAACGCTGCGGCCTGATGCGGGTTTTCGCCGTAACGCAGGCTTTGCGCCAAAGTCCCTGCAACCGCACGTCGCCGTGGCGTGGCTTCGCCCAACGCATCTGCCATCCAGCCGGAAACTGCGGCGTCATAAGCCGCTGTGCGGGCATAAGCCACTTGCGCCAATTTTTGACGAAAGGCCAATGTGGTTGCACCGTTATGCGCCTGCATTTCAGCCAGCAAGCCGTCATAATCCTGCACATCCACAACCACATTCACAAAACCGTGGTTCTTGGCAGCAGCGCGGATCATCGCGGGGCCGCCGATATCGATATTTTCAATACAAGTGTCGTAATCGGCCCCCGCTGCAACGGTTGCTTCAAACGGATAAAGATTGACCACCAGCAGATCAATCGGCGCGATACCATGCGCGGTCATCGCTGCCACGTGGTCCTTGTTGTCGCGCAAAGCCAGCAGACCGCCATGCACCGCCGGGTGCAGGGTTTTGACGCGCCCATCCATCATTTCAGGGAATTGCGTTACCTCGGCCACGTCCTTCACCGCAATACCGGCCTCGCGCAGGGCCTTGGCGCTGCCGCCGGTGGACAGAATTTCCACCCCCATATCGGCAAGGGCCTGCCCCAGCGCAATCAAACCGGTCTTGTCGGAAACAGAAAGCAGCGCACGGCGTACGGCAACAAGATCGGTCATATCAGCCCTTTTAAGTTTGGTTGTCATAAACGAGGCCCCGGCCCCTTGCCCCTGCCGCATAGGACACTTTGATCCAAGATTGAACAGCCCGTTTTGTCGCTGGCACGAATTCTTTCGCCAGCACGATGCCTTACGGTCGGCGAACAAGGCATGGCCAGCAGCAAAGCCGCCCTAAATGTGCAGATCCCGAATATGCGACTTGCCATCCTGTGCGCGCGTCAAAGACCAGCGAACTTGGGCGGAGTAATCCAAAACCGTATCCGACAGCACGATCTGGTTGGTGGCACGCGGCTTCAGGCGTCCGCTTTCAAGGTACACGCTTGGCTCAATCGACAGTTTTGACGTGCCGGAAAAGCGAAATACCCAAACTTCGCCACTGACCGAGACCAGCGAAACCGCAGACCCGCCCAAATCAATCGTTGGCTCGACATCCGGATGCAAATGAAACCGGATCGCAAAGCGCACGCCCTGCAAGTGGTTCTGGTTCATCAGGTCTTCAAATGTGATCCGGTCGGTTTCTGAAAGCGCACCCAACGTATCTTCACCAGACAGGTCGCGCCCGTCAATTGACAGATCAAGCCGCCGCACGTGCAGCAATCCGTGGGTCTGGCTGTAACCGTCATGGGTCGCCAGAACCGTCGCTCCGTCAAGGCCAGACGATTGTTGAAACCTGACATCACGCGGTGCTTCCAGCAACAGATCGTCAATGACCGCCAGTCCGGGCCGGTGCGGCACAAACCGTGACGAGGAATAGCCGTCGATTGACAAGGTGCTGTGGCAAGGCGTTGATCGGCCCGCTCGCCGCCATTCCGGGCCGAAATCGGCACCTGAACCACAATTAACGATGATTGGCCGCCGCCCTGATGTCAGCTCGAATCCCAGAGTCGAGGCATGGGCGTTAAACGAATGCTCGGTTTCCGGGGGTGCATGTGTATCTATGATGATGCTGGTCCGGCCCGCTGACAGGCGCGCAAAGCCCATGGCCAACCCAATATTTGCCGTCGCCCTGACGCCAGAGGACGCCAAAGCCTGATCAAGCCGTCCTTCGGGACCACGACCACCGCCATGAAACCGCGCCAAACCACCATCGGAATGGCGCAGTGCGCGCAGGGTTGGCGCGATCCGTTCGATCGCCAAAAGATGTTGCCGCAGCGGCATTTGTCCTTGTTCACTTAAGGCTGTCGCGGCCCAGTTCAGCAAGGTGAACACCTCAAGCAATTCCTCGGGATTGCGCGAGGGTATACCGCCTTCCGGATCGACCTGCCCGACGCATTCTTCGGCAATCGCGCGCGAGGCGGGTGTCACCAACCGACTGTGGCCTTCAAGCGCGATACCGGCATAAACGAGGCCAGTGAGGGCCTCAAATCGCGGCAGGCCCGCAGGTGCCGCGTGCCATCTTTTGCTTAGAAACCGGGTTTGCCGTACAAGGGTCGCAAAATACCGGTCAGACACTTCTTTGCTTTGGCCGCTAAGCAAAAACAGCGCGTGATTGATCCAGCGGATCACCCGGCGACCTGACAGTTCAGGCGACCAGCCAGCCCCCTGGCCTTTGCCGAAACGATCCAGCCACTGGATCAACCAGTCCCGCGCCAGATCCCGCGCGGCATTGTCGCCAACTGCCGCCAGATCGTCCAGCCAGCCAAAGCCATGCAGATGCGCTTCAAATTCCGCGCTAGGGCGCAGAATGTCCCAAATAGAACTGTTTGGAGCCTCAACCAGAAACCCAGCGAACAGAAAATTTCCGGCCATCAATTGCCGACCGCGCGCGTAAGACCCGATGGTTTTGGGTTCAGGCTGCGACACAAACGCCGTCACGGGACGGGAAAAACCGGTCCAGCGCGCATAAAACCGGTTCAAAAACCGCACGCGGCTTTGTTCTAATCGCGTTAGCAACGGATTTTGCGCAAAAGGGCGATCATTCATAAACTGCACTGCCCGTCTTCGTGTTTTTGTTGGCGTGACCATAATCGGCTTGCGCCTGCCTGTCACTCGCCCATTCGGCGCGATCCGTGGTTTTCGCAAGATTGTGCTTGGCGGGTCTACGAAGGGCTTTGCAGGCATACCATGTAAAACCCGTCCATCCCACCAAGGTCGGGCCAATAATCCGGGCGCAGACGCAGGCCACCGCCAGCGACCGACCAGACCGCGTCGCCCCCAAGGGCAACCGGATCAATATCAAGCACTTTCAGCCCGTCGTGGCGCCCCAAGGCTTGCGCGATTTGGGTCTCACCTTCGCGCGGCAGCAACGAACAGGTGCAATAAACCAACCGCCCGCCGGGCTTTAACAATTGAAGTGCTTTATCCAGCATCGCTGCCTGCAATTCAAACAAGCCGGACAGATCAACCCCGTCTTTTGCAAACGGCAGGTCCGGATGGCGGCGAATGGTGCCGGTGGCCGAACAGGGTGCGTCCAACAGAATGGCGTCATACCGCTGATCGGTTTCAAACTGCAAAACATCGGCGGCTATCACCCGCGCGTTCAGCTTGACCCGCGTCAGGTTCTCGTTGACCCGTCCCAGACGATCCGCCGAGATATCAAGCGCTGTTACTTTGGCCCCACCAGCCGCCAGTTGCATGGTCTTGCCACCAGGGGCGGCGCAAAGGTCAAGCGCATTCAGGCTTTTAACGTCGCCAAACAGTCGCGCCGGCATGGCGGCGGCGGCGTCCTGCACCCACCAATCTCCCCTGTCAAATCCTTCAAGCGCCGTTACCTGTGGCCGCCCTTTTAGGCGTAAACTGCCGGTCGGTAAAACCGTTGCTCCAAGCCGTGCGGCCCAGTCTGTGGCCTGTTCAGGATGCTTTAGGGTCAGGTCAATCGCAGCCCCGACCTGATGCGCCGCTTCAATTGCCCCAACAACCGCAGCGCCATAGTTTTTGCTGATCGGCGTTGCCAGCCAATTGGGCAATTTCTGCGGGCCTTGCTGGGCCCAGATCGCCGCACCTTCAGCAGCAACGCGCCGCGCAACTGCATTGGTCAACCCCGCCATATGCGTGGTTTTCGGGCTGCCCCTGACAATTTCAACCGCGGCATTTACCGCCGCATGCGGGGCGATATCTTCGGCGAGCATTTCAAACGTCGCCAAGCGCAAGGCGTTCCTGACTTTCAACGGCGGTGATTTCTCTAAAAACTGATCCAGCACCGCGTCAAGAGCCGCCAAATGGCGCAAAACACCGTTCGCCAAAGATTGCGCCCGCGCCCGGTCTTGCGGCGCCAATCGGTCGAGCGGATTGCCCTTTCCGACCATCGCCTCGGACATCAGCAGCTTTTCAAACAGAACCGCGTGCAGCATTTGCGCTGCTGCCAGTCGCGCGCCGATACCTGCTGTGGACATAACGGTTCCTTTCGTCGGGGCCTTGCCCCAGTCGCCAAGGGGCGTATATCAACACTGTCACAATCGCAAGCCAACCGGACCTCAGATGACCAAACCGAAAAAGCCCCTGACCCCAGCCGCCCAACGCGCTTTGGACGAAGCTACCGCGCGTCGGGCATCAGATATAAAAAAGCCGCTGCCAACCGAATTGGGTGGTCGCAACGGGCCAGAACCCACCCGGTTTGGCGATTGGGAGAAAAAGGGCATCGTTTCGGATTTCTAGGCCTTCGTGCCTAAAACCCCAGAACGTCCATCATAGAATATTCACCCGGCTTTTTGTCCTGCCCCCAAAGTGCTGCTTTCAGCGCCCCGCGGGCAAACAACGACCGGTCACTTGCCAGATGGCGCAGAACGATCCTTTCACCGTCAGACGCAAAGATCACATCATGTTCGCCCACAACATCGCCACCGCGAATGGCGGAAAAGCCGATATGACCACGAGTGCGCGCACCGGTGATGCCGTCGCGGCCTCGGTCTGAAACCTCGGCCAGATTGACACCACGACCAGCGGCGGCAGCTTCGCCCAGCATCAGCGCTGTGCCGGATGGGGCGTCAACCTTGTGGCGGTGATGCGCTTCGACGACCTCGATGTCAAAATCCTCGTCCAGCGCCTCGGCCACTTTGCGGGTCAGTTGCACCAGCAGGTTAACCCCAAGGCTCATGTTCCCCGCCCGCACAATCACCGCATGCCGCGCGGCTGCCGTAAATTTTGGCAGGTCTTCATCTGCAAAGCCGGTCGTCCCGATCACATGCACAAGCCGCGCCTGCGCTGCCAAAACCGCATGTTCAAGCGTAGCCTTGGGCGTGGTGAAGTCGATCACAGCTTGGGCGCGGGCAAAAACCTCGAGCGGGTCGTCTGAAACGATGACGCCGCTTGCTGCGCCCCCCATGCACGACCCCAGATCCTTACCAACCCAATCGTGGCCCGCACGTTCCGTCACACCGGCAAGGCGCGCCTTGTCACTGGCGTTAATCATTTTGATCAGCGTCTGACCCATGCGGCCCGACGCGCCTACAATGGCAATTCCCGGCAACTCATCCATTACACTCGTCTCCATCGCGGCGCTTTTCCTTAAATATACCTTTGCCAGAGGCAAGCGCTGGTTGCAACATCGGCCTGTCTCGCCTAAATCAAGCGCCAAAGGACAGAGCCGATGAACAAACGCCGCTCCAACGAGAATACAGGCCCCGGCCAACGCCAGTTGCGCGTGGGCGAACTTATCCGTCGTGTCCTGTCCGAGGTTCTGGCGCGCGGTGATCTGTACGACCCTGAAATCGCGCATGTGTCGATTACCGTGGGCGAAGTTCGCGCCAGTAATGATCTGAAATCCGCCACCGTGCATGTGATGCCGCTTGGCGGGTTGAACACCGATATTGTGGTTGCCGCCCTGAACCGCAACAAGGTCGAACTTAGGCGGCATCTGAACCGCAACATCGAACTGAAATTTTCGCCGGAACTGACATTCGTCCCCGATCTGACGTTTGACCAGATCGACGAAACCCGGCGTTTGTTTTCGCAGGAAACCGTGATGCGCGACATCGCCGCCCCCGATACCGATGACTGACGCTGTACCAAATTGGTACACCGGTGCGCCGTTGGCCCGTTCCGGGCGCGGGCGGGTTTTCTTCACCACACAAAAATACCCGCTGTTTTACCTGCAGATCACCAAATGTGGCTGCACCTATATGCGCAACCTGCTTTATTATTTTGATCACGGCATTTCGCATCCCGTCGGAAGCCGCGTCCATTCGTTTAATCAGGATTTTGTAAAAGCCGATTCAATTCCGACCGAAACTTTGGTCGCCTCGCCTTACTTGTTTGCAATTGTACGCGATCCGGTTGACCGGTTTTTGTCGCTCTATTTCGACAAGATCGCCAATCTGGAGAATGAACATGATGCTGCGATGCGCCGACGTGTCACCCGCATGGCAGGGCTGAATTTAGGCCCTGAAATGGATTTGGCCGACCATCAGCACGCCGCTTTGCTGACGATCATCGCGTTCAAACGCAATCTGGAACGCGGCAAAAAGGCCGACATCAATCCCCATTGGCAACGTCAGCAAGAACGCCTTGCACAAACAACCGGGCTTGGGGCGCGATTGCTGACGCTGGAGGGGTTGCCTTGGCAGCTGCCACGCGTTTTGGCGCCGATCATTCCGGATATCGCCGATCAAATGGCAGCCGTGCGGGTGCGCAACAGTTCGAAAAAGCCGTTCAGCCATGCAGAAATCGCCACGCCCAAGCTTGTGGAAATGATCCATCAGGTTTACGCGCAGGATCTTGAAACTTATCAACAGGTCCGCACCGAATGGGGTGACGCACCACAAGGAAACGATTGATCCTATGGGACGAGGCAGAAAAAACGGTCGCGATGTGTCAGGCTGGCTGGTGGTGGACAAACCCGCAGGGATCAGTTCAAGCGACGTGGTTAACAAAGCACGCTGGGCGTTTGATGCCAAGAAGGCCGGGCATGCCGGCACTCTTGATCCCGAAGCGACCGGCGTGCTGGCGATTGCGTTTGGCGAGGCTACAAAAACCGTGCCTTATATCACCGACGCACTGAAGGCTTATCGCTTTACGGTTCGGCTGGGACAGGCCACCAACACCGACGACACCGAAGGACATGTGACCAGCGAAAGCGACATACGCCCGACTGATGCTGATATCATCGCGGCCTTGCCCGCCTTTGTTGGCGACATCCAACAAGTGCCGCCGAAGTTTTCTGCCGTTAAAGTTGATGGCCAAAGGGCCTATAAACTGGCCCGCGATGGTGATGACGTAACACTTGCCGCACGTGACCTGTGGGTCGAGTCGCTTGATTTCATCGAACGCCCGGATGCCGATCACGTCGTGCTTGAAATGGTCTGTGGCAAAGGCGGTTACGTGCGATCAATTGCGCGCGATCTGGGCGAGAAGCTCGGCTGTTTTGGCCATGTTGAAAGCCTCAGGCGTGTATGGTCCGGCCCATTTGAAGCCAGCGACGGGATCGCGTTTGCGGTGCTGGATCAGATGGCAAAATCACCCGAACTCGACGCCTATCTGCATCCGCTGGAAACCGGACTTGCCGATTTACCCGAACTCCGATGTTCGGTTGAGGCGGCGGCAAAAATGCGCAACGGCAATCCCGGCATGGTGTTTGCATCCAATGTTGAATATGGCGACGAGGCTTGGGCTTCGCTTGACGGGCAAGCGGTTGCGGTTGGTATTTATCGCGCCGGTGAATTGCACCCCAGCCGCGTTTTCGCCAAAACTGCATGATCACGCGCGAACATCTGAAGGGCGATGCTGCCAGTGTTGCGATCTATTCTGATTGCGAAAACTACCGCTATGCGCTGACCCGCGTGTGGGACAGCGGCGGACGAAAAGTTCTGTTCGTCATGCTGAACCCGTCAACCGCCACCGAAATCCAGAATGATCCGACGGTTGAACGGTGCGAACGCCGCGCCCGCGCCTTGGGGTTTGGCGCGTTTCGCGTGTGTAATATATTCGCATGGCGCGCCACTGATCCACGCAACATGCGGGCGCAATCAGATCCGGTTGGTCCCGGCAATGACGCGGCAATTCTGCAAGGTTGCGGCTGGGCTGATGCGTTGATTTGTGCATGGGGTACGCATGGCGCGCATTTGTCCCGTGGTCCTGCCGTCGAGACCCTGATGCGCCAAACCGGGTTGGCTATGCAGCATTTGGGATTGTCAAAAGCCGGGCATCCGAAACACCCGCTTTATATTGCGTACAGTCAGCAACCGGCGGATTGGCCGGTTGCTGAAGATTGATTTCCTTAGATCGTGGTCAAGCCCTGATCCAGATCATAGTTCGGCGCGACCGTTATATCCGCCGTTGTCAGACCGGGTGCGTTATGTACCACCGCAATCCATTCTAACCCAACAAAGATATTGGCATCCGTACCGGTGATCGACACCGAAACCGTTGGCGCCACAGGATAATCCAGCGGATCGTAGTCAATGGTCAGCGTGTCCTCAGCGCCATTGAAATCCATGATTTCGGCCAGCCGTTCATTGCCGGACGTATCAACCAACGGATCAGACGCAGACGCCTGAATATGGAATTCGTCAAGCCCGGTGCCACCAGTGCCGTCGTCAGAACGGCGCAGCACCAGAATATCGTTGCCTTGCCCACCATCAAGGTGATCGCCAACGCCTGCCACGGTACCAGCCAATCCACCATAAAGGATGTCTTTGCCCGATCCACCAAGAAGGGTATCGTTTCCAAGACCGCCAAACAACACGTCATCGCCGGTCCCACCGTCAAGGTGATCGCCCGACTGGCCGCCAAACAGGATGTCATTGCCATCTTCGCCCAGCAGGAAATCGCTCCCCTGGCCGCCGTCCAGAATATCGTCGCCAAGGCCACCGAATAAGTCGTCTGACTGATTTCCGCCGAACAGCGTGTCGTTGCCATTGCCGCCGTCAAGAATGTCATTACCGTTGCCGCCAAACAAAATGTCGGTTCCGGTATCGCCGGTCAGAGTGTCAAAACCAACGCCACCTTGCAGGACATCGTCATTTGCACCACCGGACAAATCATCATTGCCAAGCCCGCCGATCAATGTGTCAGCACCCGAGCCGCCACTGAGAATATCGGCACCGCTGCCGCCATCCAGTTCGTCATCGCCGCCGGACCCAAACAATATGTCGTTGCCACCTTGGCCGAACAGCATGTCATTGCCGGAAAAACCGTCAATGATATCGTCGCCTGAAAGCCCGTGGATTACATCGGCCCCACCTGTGCCGGTTAGATCGTCATCGCCTTCGGTTGCGATATTATCGTCAACTGTCAAATCTTAAAACGACTCGAACAGCAACCCGGTAAACAGCACGCCTGCCATTATCAGCAGCGTCATCCCCACCCCAGAAATCATAACTTCACCCCATCGTTACATGTTTCACAAAATTCGTCATGCCAAAGCCTCGATCGAAACGGACGAGGCACTCAGACCCTGAGCGCCGGTGACCTGGGCCACCAGAACACCGTCCATCAGAATGTCAGCGCCGGTGCCGTCAGTGAAATCAACAACGGTAACGGTTGGCACCACGGCAAAGTCGGCCGCTCGGTAATCGATAATCAGGCTGTCAGCCGACTGATCGAAATCAGTGATCGTGGCCGAACCAGTTTGATCAGCGCTTTCAAAGACAACGAATGCGTCAGCCCCGTCGCCACCGGTTCCGGTATCGGACCGGTCCAACACCAGCACATCCGAGCCCGCGCCGCCGTTCAAGCTGTCTGCTTCGCGGTCGGCAAAATCGTCAAAGCCAACGACACCAACACCGGTCACCAGAAAAGCCTCGAGCGCCGCAGAACCGCCACCAACCAGAAAGTCGCTGCCAGTATGGCCGGTCAGCGTATCGCTGCCCGCGCCGCCCAACAGCACATCATTGCCAAACCCGCCGATCACCGTATCGTCGCCAGCCCCGCCATCCAACAGATCGGACCCTTCATTACCGACAAGCGTATCGTTGCCTGCCCCACCGTCCAGCAGATCTGACCCACGCAATCCGGTGATCAGGTCATCCCCCGCCAAACCGCTGAGGAAGTCGTCGCCGTTGGTGCCGGTTAAGACATCGTCGCCCGACGTAGCATCTAACGAGACGGACGGGTCGTCGTTGGTGAAAATGTCAAAAACCGTGTCCAACAAATAGGACACGATCAAAATTCCACCGAAGATCAATAGTTCCATCTGTTAATTCACTTCCCAAAATTCGATCGGATCACAGCGCAACCAAAATTACGTTTTCAGGTCTCAGGACAGCGGCCCCTTCGATGTTCGCAACAAGCGAACCGTTCAACCTGATTTCGGCACCGGCACCGTCGGGAAAATCGGTAACAGAAACCTTGGGCAGCCCTTCTGCCGCATAACAATCAAGCTCGACTGTGTCTGTGGCCGGATCAAAACCCATGATCATCTAGCCACGGGTAAAATTTCGGACTTGCACCGATGCCGCCGCGAAAACCGCCTGATCCGGTAAAACCACAGCCGTATTTTGCACCGGAACGCCCTGAGCGCCGGTTCTTGTCGCCAAAGCCGAGGCCAAAGAAAATATCGCAGATTGTTTCAGCGCACTTGCGCCCGACAGAACTAGAAAAGACATCACACAAACCTTCCAGCATGTGCCGAAACACATGAAAGGCCCCACTTCTTCGCCCCGAAATGACCGGCACAGCCCCCGCTGTGGTTCCGATCAAGGCGATTCCCCAGATGCAGCAAACTTACTAAAGGCAATCGACAACCGCCAGAATTTTGTCAATAAGGTGTTGAAATTAAGTGCTAAATTTGACGTATCGTTTCGCAAACCGGCACAGAGTGTCCAAAAAACCTTGACTGTTTCCGTTCCAGAACCAATCCTGCAGTAACGCATGCAAGAAAGAGACAGATTATGGCACAAGCCGAACAACCGGATGATGAAAACGATCTGAAAAACCAGCTTGCAAGCCTTGCTCAGGGACTGGAGCGGCTGAATAACCAGACGTTTTTAAAGCGACAAAACTCGCCCGTTCGGTTGCTGGCTTTTCGGTTTTTGGGTGGGTTAGCCTTTGGATTGGGCAGCTTTTTAGGAGCTACCCTTGTCGTGTCTTTGCTGGTTTTCTCGCTGGCGCAGATCAATTTCATCCCGATCATCGGCGAATGGGCCGCACAGATCGCTGAACGTATCCAGCAATAAGATGCATTAGGGCTTTTGCGCTTTCCTTTGCGCCAGAATTCCCCTATACGCGCGCATCTTCCCGCATTGGGTGGATGCCTCCAAGGGCCTTGCTGGACGACATCCCGGCCTGCGCCATTCACCTTAACCTTTTAAAGGAGACCCCGATGTCGATAACGCCTGCACTAAAAGAACAACTGATCAAAGAATACGCAACGAAAGAAGGCGACACTGGTTCGCCCGAAGTTCAGGTCGCAATTCTGACTGCGCGCATCTCTACACTGACCGAACACTTCAAGACCCACAAAAAGGATAACCATTCCCGCCGTGGTCTTTTGACGATGGTCGCGACGCGACGCAAATTGCTGGATTACACCAAAAGCAAAGACGAAGCGCGGTATAAAAGCCTGATTGAACGGCTGAATATCCGCCGCTAAAGTCTGCACCGATCGGTTTAGAAATCACAGAACGCCCGCTTGCGACCAAGCGGGCGTTCTGCTTTGTTCCGTAGCCAGACTTATTCAGGCAGGCCGGCCTCGCGCAACACTGACAGGAAATCCTGCAACACCGCCTTGTCGGTAAACGGCATCCAGTCGTTTTCACTGGCCGTCGCACCGGGATATTCCGCCGTGTAGGCCGCAATTGCCGCCGGGCATTCCTCCAGCCGCCCCAGCCGGGCAAGGGTCGCGATTTTCACGAGGTGACCCAGCCAGTATTGGGTACCGAATTCCTGAGAGGCAGTCACGGTAACAAGCGCCTTTCCAAAATCGCCCAGACAGTAATACCCAAGCGCGAGCGTCGCGTTCCAGTAAGACAGGTTGGACATCCCCGACTCATTTGCAATCGCCAGATGCAAAGAGGCGATACCATCCTCATACCTGCCGCGAAAAATCGATGAGTTCCCGCGCACCATTAGAGCAATGGGCATTTCAAAACCGCCTGCATCGAATGAGTCAAGAATCCGGTCGGTGGTGGTGAAATCGCCCAGCCAATAGGATGCCGAAGCTTTTCCAACCAGTGCCATGCCATCCTTGCTATCAAGCGCAAGCGCGTAGTCGAAATATCCGATCGCCGCCGCGATCCCGTCGTATCGTATTTTTTAATTCAAAAAATCCGTGACCGAGTAATGCGCCCAGCCTTTCATGGCGTGATAGGATGCATTTCTGGGAAAACCGAAATCGCAAAATCCGAGGCCCGTTCAAGCGCCACCATATTTTCGCGCGCAACGCTGGCCAGGAAAGCTTGCGAAAAAAGTCGTTTGCCACGCCGTAAAAACGGTCCGGATCGCCGCACAATTCCTCCAGCCGCTCCAGCACCTTGGCGTCGATGCGTTCGATCTTGCGGTAGCGCAAGCGAAACATGTTGGTGACTATAGCACCGACCCGTTCCAGAAACTCGAAACTTTCCGCCTCAGGAATGACTTCGGTTTCTGTCACTGTGATATCACCGCTGGCGATATCGACGCCTGTGATGGCGATGCGGATTCGCTCGCCCAGTTGTCGGGTCGTGCCGGTGACAAGCCAGATACCCTGTGCCGCGCGCGCCAGATTGAGCATCTCGCTCAGGTCTGCCCCCGGCGCGGCGCCGACCAGTAGATTGGCCGAGTTGAAGTTGCGGGACCGAAAGCGTTTTACGATTTCCAGCGGCATTTCCTTGGCCAGAAAGCTGGCCGTGTCACCGCCGCCCAGATCCTCAAATAGCGCGATCAGCATTTGTTGACCGCCGCCTTTTCGAGCCGGCGACATTGGCACCAGTGCCTCGCCCTCGTCCGCCCTGATCTGTGCCTCCAGCGCCTGCGTGGCCGTTTCGGGCTCCACACCCAGTTCTGTTTTCAACGCATCCCGAAAGACAGCATGGCGCGCCAGTGCTTCTTATCGGCGGCCAAGCCCTGCCAACAGCGCGATCACCAGCCGCGCAAATCTTTCGTCAAAAGGCTACAGCGCCAACGCCTGCTCCGCAGCCACCAGCACCTGTTCCGGCTTGCCGGTTTTGTCCAGCCTGTCGGCATGATCGCGATACATCAGCGCCGCCTCGCTGCGTATGCGGCTGCGTTCGGCGGTCAGCCAGTCGTCAAATTCCGCCTCGCCGGTGCGAAAATCCGCAAGCAGGTCACCGGGATAGTCGCGATCGGGCGTCAGGGTCAGAGCATCGACCGCAAAAATATCCCGCGGCACCCGCAGATCGGCCTCGCCGATGATAACATCCGCGCCAAGTTCCTTGCGCAGGGCAAAAACGCACTGGCGCAGACTGCGCCGCGCCTGATCTTCAAATCTGTCGCCCCACAACAGCGTTGCCAGCTTTTCACGCGAATGCGCCTTGCCGGTCAACGCCAGTTAAACCAACAGCGCCTGCGCTTTTTTATTGCGCAGATCGAACTGTGCGCCGTCGCGGAAAATGGCAAAACTGCCAATGAGGTCTACCTGAAAGGTCAAAGCCGCGCCGTTTTCCAAAATTTGATGTCCTTTGACGCGCATTCAACCCGGTTTAACGCGACATGGCCACGGGAATTGTCGCGCCGCTGACTGCGGATAAACGCGGGCGGCGCAAGGTGGGGTCATCAACAACACAAACCCACGGAGCCACCGATGACCGATCTTACCCATGCCCAAGCCCCTTCCTTCGCCAGCTTCAAAACGCCGGTGTGCTTGTCTGCACGTCTGATACAAGTGCTGTTCGGCCTCGCAATCGCGCTTGGCCGCACCAGCACCACGCCCCTGCCCGGCGGCAAACCCCGCAGCCATGCCAACCAGCAGGCAGGCAACTGGTCCGAAGGCCCTGAAGCCTATCGCCTGCGTTACATGCCGTTTCTCTGACCGGGCACAGATTAAACCTCAACAACCGTGCCTGTTTCTACACTTTCCTTCCTGCTGGATCTGCTGTAAGGGGCGCTCTATCTGAGACGTGACGCTGTGACTCCGGCGCATGAGATGATGAAGGGGGTCGGCGGCAATGGGGCCGCCATTTTAAAAAAGGGAGACCCGGGAAGGCCCGGGAGTGCTCCCAGCTAGGAAACAAAATGTTTAACGAAGTTAAGAAATCAATACAGTGGGGCGGTGAAACGCTGACACTGGAAACAGGCAAGATTGCCCGTCAGGCCGATGCGACAGTGATCGCAACGCTAGGCGAAACCTCGGTTCTATGTGCCGTTGTATTTGAAAAGAAACCCAAAGCCGGTTTCGACTTTTTCCCGCTGACCGTACATTATCAGGAAAAGTATTACGCTGCGGGCAAAATCCCCGGCGGCTTTTTCAAGCGTGAAGCCCGCCCAACCGAAAAAGAAACTCTGACATCGCGCCTGATCGACCGTCCGATCCGCCCGTTGTTCGTTCCGGGCTTTAAGCACGAAACACAGGTGATCTGTACGGTTCTGTCGCATGATCTGGAAAATGACCCGGACATGGTTGCGATGATCGCAGCATCGGCTGCACTGACCCTGTCAGGCGCGCCATTCCGTGGCCCGATAGGCGCTTGCCGCGTTGGTTACGTCAACGGCGAATACGTGCTGAACCCATCGGTTGACGACATGCACAAGCTGCGGGAAAATCCTGAACAGCGTCTGGATTTGGTTGTTGCCGGCACCAAAGACGCCGTGATGATGGTTGAAAGCGAAGCTTACGAATTGTCGGAAGACGAAATGCTGGGCGCGGTCAACTTTGGCCACCAGGCAATTCAGCCAGTGATTGACCTGATCATTGATATGGCTGAAGCCGCTGCAAAAGAACCGTTCAACTTCCAGCCTGCCGATTATTCCGAGCTTTATACAAAAGTTCAGGCCGCTGGCGAAAACGCCATGCGCGCCGCTTTCGGGAACACCGACAAACAGGAACGCACCACGGCGATTTCCGCGGCACGGACGATGATCACCGAAAGCCTGTCGGCCGAGGATCAGGCAGATGCCAATCTCGGTTCGTGCTTCAAGAAACTGGAAAGCGCCGTTGTACGTGGTGACATCATCAAAACCGGTAAACGGATTGACGGCCGTGACCTGACCACCGTGCGCCCGATTGTTTCCGAAGTGCAGTTGCTGCCCCGTACCCACGGGTCTGCCCTGTTTACTCGCGGTGAAACGCAAGCGATGGTTGTCACCACTTTGGGCACCGGCGACGATGAACAGATGATCGACGCGCTGAATGGCACCTACAAGTCGAACTTCATGCTTCATTACAACTTCCCTCCTTATTCGGTTGGTGAAGCTGGCCGTATGATGGGCCCGGGGCGTCGCGAAATCGGCCATGGCAAACTGGCATGGCGTGCGCTTCAGGCGGTTCTGCCTGCTGCAACCGACTTTCCTTATACAATCCGCGTTGTGTCCGAGATCACTGAGTCAAACGGCTCATCCTCGATGGCGTCGGTTTGCGGTGGTTCGCTGTCAATGATGGACGCTGGCGTTCCCTTGAAAGCGCCGGTTGCCGGTGTGGCCATGGGTCTGATCCTTGAAGGCGAAGACTTTGCCGTTCTCACCGACATCCTTGGTGACGAAGATCATCTTGGTGACATGGATTTCAAAGTTGCGGGCACTGCCAACGGCATCACTTCCTTGCAAATGGACATCAAAGTTGCCGGCATCACGCCCGAGATTATGGGCAAAGCCTTGGCGCAAGCCAAAGATGGCCGCCTGCATATCCTTGCTGAAATGGCCAACGCATTGACCGAAGCCGGTCAATTCTCGGAACATGCGCCACGTATCGAAACCATGCAGATCAACCCGGACAAAATCCGCGAAGTGATTGGCACCGGAGGCAAAGTGATCCGCGAGATCGTTGAACTGTCGGGCGCAAAAGTCGATATCAACGACGAAGGCATCATCAAGATTGCATCGCCGAATGCGGACTCGATCAAGAAGGCCTATGACTTGATCTGGTCGATCGTGGCCGAGCCTGAAACAGGCAAGATCTACACCGGCAAAGTCGTCAAGCTGATGGATTTCGGCGCATTCGTAAACTTCTTTGGCAAACGCGACGGCCTTGTGCATGTCAGCCAGCTGTCAAACGAGCGGGTGAACCATCCGAAGGACATCCTGACCGAAGGCCAGGAGGTCAAAGTCAAACTGATGGGCTTTGACGATCGCGGCAAGGTTCGCCTGTCGATGAAAGTCGTCGATCAGGAAACTGGCGAAGAGATCAAAGGCGAAAAAGAAGACGCATAAGTCTTCTTTTCAGAAAATTCGGAAAAGGCCCCTTCGTGGGGCCTTTTTTATTGGAACTGACCTGCGTGTATAATGCAGTAAGTGGCTCGCATGAAAATCAGACAACAAGGGTCGGGACACCTTCATTTCAACGGAAATCTTTGTCTTTTGCGCATTCATTTTTCGGCCAACCCCTAAAAAAACCCCACGTCATACGCCCGCTGTATCACCACCCCCTTGCATCCCCCACGCCCATTTGAGACTGTGCCGCCAAATTATTCCCACATTTTCACAGGAGCCAATCATGCTGGACAAACGCCAATTCTATATCAATGGCCAATGGGTCGCCCCTTCGACCCCGAATGATCTCGAGGTCATCAACCCGTCAAACGAAGAACCCTGTGCGGTGATCTCGCTGGGCTCCCAAGCCGATACAAACGCGGCTGTCGCTGCGGCACGCGCGGCGTTCGAGCCCTGGATGGATACGCCAAAGGAACAGCGCCTTGCGTTGATCGAAAAATTGCTCGAGGTTTACAAATCCCGATCCGAGGAAATGGCACAGGCGATCAGCCTTGAAATGGGTGCGCCGATTGATCTGGCCCGCACCTCGCAAGTCGGCACCGGTGCCTTTCACATGACCAACTTCATCCGCGCCTTCAAAGGGTTTGAATTTGACCGGATGCTGGGCGATCACGCCCCGAACGACCGTATTCTGATGGAACCGATCGGCGTGGTCGGCATGATTACCCCGTGGAACTGGCCAATGAACCAGATTGCTTTGAAGGCGATCCCGGCCATGGCCACTGGCTGCACGATGATCCTGAAGCCCTCGGAAATCGCGCCGCTTTCAGGTATGTTGTTTGCCGAAATGGTTGATCAGGCCGGGTTCCCGGCTGGCGTTTTCAACCTGGTGAATGGCGACGGTCTGGGTGTCGGGACGCAACTTTCCGGCCACAAGGATGTCGATATGATTTCCTTCACCGGTTCCACCCGTGCCGGAACCGCGATCCAGAAAAACGCTGCCGACACGGTAAAACGTGTCAGTCTGGAACTGGGCGGCAAGGGGGCAAATATCGTCTTTGCCGATGCCGACGAAAACGCGGTTGCGCGTGGTGTGATGCATTGCATGAACAATACCGGCCAATCCTGCAACGCCCCGACCCGAATGCTGGTGCAGCGCGAGATTTATGACGCGGCTGTAGCAACCGCCGCCGCAACTGCGGCCAAAATCACCGTCGGTCACTCCGAAGACGCTGGCCGCCATATAGGCCCCGTTGTGTCAGAGGCGCAATGGAACAAGATCCAGGGCCTGATCGAAGTCGGCATCAACGAAGGTGCCCGCCTGATCGCCGGTGGCCCCGGTCGCCCCGAAGATCTGAACCGTGGCTATTTTGTCCGCCCGACGGTGTTTGCGGATGTGAATAATCAAATGACCATCGCACGCGAAGAAATCTTTGGCCCCGTCCTGTCGATGATCCCGTTTGACACCGAAGAAGAAGCGATCCAGATCGCAAATGACACACCTTACGGTCTGACCGACTACGTCCAGACACAGGATGCCGCCAAAGCGTCACGCGTGGCCCGTCGTTTACGGGCCGGGATGGTTGAAATGAACGGCAAACCCCGCAGTGCAGGAGCGCCGTTTGGCGGCTACAAAATGTCTGGCAACGGGCGCGAGGGCGGCGTTTGGGGCCTGGAAGACTACCTAGAGGTCAAAGCCGTCAGCGGTTGGGCTGCCGAATAAAGTAGCGGGTTTGCCTTAACTGTTCCGTCGATTCTCAGAGGTACAAATATCCCGGGGGGTAGGGCGCAATTCCTTTAATTGCGCCAGGGGGGCAGAGCCCCCCCGGCCGGGCCGGGGGCTTTGCCCCCGGACCCCCAGGATATTTTAACCGAAAAGAAGGGATTTTCAGTGAAACTGAAGTGGCGGTACAGGCGGGGACGCCGATGATCGCCCGATGAGAAGTCAACTCGCTGAAAACGCTTCAGCGGGTTGGTTCTTGTCAGCGGGCTTTGCACCGGCTCAAAGAACAAAAACCCAACGCGGCCTTGCTGTTAGTTCGCAACTGCCGCCAGCAAACGGGCATTCCCGCCCGATGCCGTGGTGTCAATGCAGATATGTCGTTCAATCCGGCATCGTGCGGACAGATCGTGACCCGTCACCAATCCAATCAGCCTGCCTTCACGCGCCGCAAGCGCCATGCGGGCGGCGCGCAGATCAGTCGCGTCAGACCATAAAGCCACCAGATCAAGACATTCCAGATCACGCAATACGTCGCGTGGTAGTATGCCTGAAACGCCATCACGTCCTGAATACCCCTCGGCCACCACAACCGGAACGCATCCGTTTGCTTTGGCAATCTGCGCCTGTTCGGTTGCCGCCTGCATCCCCGGCCCAAGGCATAAAACCGTTCCGCGACCATAGGTTGACAGGCGGTTGGACTCGCCCGTCGGTCCCGGCAAATCAAGCGTTTCAAGCACGCCACCACCTTTGCCGACAGCGGCAGTAAGCAGACCTTGAACCGCCTTTATGTCGGCGAGTTTTCCGCCCTCAGGCAACACCGCCACCGTCTCGGCCCGTTTGAAGCGTGGGACATAAGCCGGGCCACCTGCCTTTGGTCCGGTACCGGAAAGGCCTTCGCCCCCAAAGGGCTGGCTGCCGACAATGGCCCCGATCTGGTTGCGGTTGATGTAAATATTGCCCATGCGCAAGCGCTGGGTGATCTGGTTCACGCGGTCATCAATCCGCGAATGCATGCCAAAGGTCAGCCCATATCCGGTTGCGTCAATCTGATCCAGAACCCGATTAAGACGGCTGGCTTTGAAGGTCGCCACATGCAGAACCGGGCCAAAAACTTCGCGCTTCAGATCGCCTATGCCATCGACCCTGATAACTGCCGGAGCGACAAAACTGCCCGTTTCGGGCGTAGTCAATTGCTTGATCAACCGCCCGTCGTGGCGCGCCTGATCGACATGTCCCTGAATATCAGCCTTGGCAGCACTGCTTATTACCGGGCCGACATCGGTTTCAAACGCCCAGGGATCACCGATAACCAGTTCATCCATTGCGCCGGTCAGCATTTCCAGAAACCCGGTAGCAATATCCTCTTGCAGATAAAGTATGCGCAGGGCGGAGCACCTTTGACCGGCCGACCGAAACGCGCCGTTCACGATATCGCGCACCGCTTGTTCCGGCAGGGCCGTGCTGTCGACAATCATCGCATTCAGCCCGCCAGTTTCAGCGATCAGTGGCGCGTGCGGTTCAATCTCGACCGCCATTGCCCGGTTGACGGTCACAGCCGTTGCAGTTGACCCGGTAAAACAGACGCCGTTGACGCGTTTGTCCGACGTCAGTACCGCCCCGACAACCGCGCCACGACCCGGCAGCAATTGCAGAACCGCCTGCGGCACGCCGGCCTTTAGCAGCAAGCCAACTGCGATTGATGCCACCAGCCCGGTCGCCTCGGCAGGTTTCGCAAGCACACCGTTGCCGGCCGCAAGTGCGGCTGCGACTTGCCCTGTGAAAATCGCCAGAGGGAAATTCCAGGGCGAAATGCAGGTGATAACGCCGCGCGCTGGCGCAGCACCAGCCGCTTCGCCTTCGCCTGCGTAAAACCTTAGAAAATCTACCGCTTCGCGCAGCTCTGAAATGGCATCTGCCGGGGACTTTCCAGCCTCACGGCAGAGAACCGCGAACAATTCGCCAAAGTTCGCTTCATAAAGGTCGGCGGCGTGCCGTAAAATATCGCCACGCGTTTCGGCAAGAGCCCCTGACCAATCCCGCGCTGCCGCCAAAGCCGTGGCAACATCAGTCGCTGATGCCTGCACGACCACGCCAACCCTATCCGTCGGACGTGCCGGGTTAACCACAATATGTTCCCCGGCCCCTTCAACCTGACCCGAAATCATCGGCCCGGCTTGCCATTGATGATTGGAAAAGACTTCGCGCGCCCGGTCGATCGCTGCCAAATCATCCAGATCATGCAAATCCCAGCCTTTGGAATTTTGCCGACTGGCCCCAAACAGCGCGCCCGGCTGAACCACAGCCGCCGGAGGTCGCCCTGACGCAACCGCCCATGTTTCAATCGGGTCAGCGGCCACAGTTTCAGCCGCAACGTCGACGTCAACAATCTGGTTCACAAACGACGAGTTCGCACCATTTTCCAGCAACCGGCGCACAAGATAGGCCAGCAAATCGCGATGCGTGCCAACCGGCGCGTATATCCGGCAACGGGTCTTTTCCTGCCGCAGCACGATGTTGTGCAGCGATTCTCCCATGCCTTGAAGACGCTGAAATTCAAACGTGGTTTTGTCCCTGGCCATTTCCAGAATAGCGGCGACTGTATGCGCATTATGGGTGGCAAACTGCGGATAGATCCGGTCGGTCATTGCCAGAAGTTTGCCGGCACACAACAGGTAAGACACATCCGTCGCTGACTTTTGCGCGAAAACCGGAAAACCCGCCAAGCCTTCGACTTGTGCGCGCTTGATCTCGGTATCCCAGTAAGCACCCTTGACCAGCCGCACCATAATCTTGCGGTCAAGTTCAGCAGCCAAAGCATATAACCAGTCCAGCACATAGGGCGCGCGTTTGCCATAAGCCTGCACCACAACGCCAAAGCCGTTCCAACCGGCCAGTGACGGATCACGCAGAACCGCCTGGATCACGTCCAGTGACAGATCAAGCCGGTCAGCCTCTTCTGAGTCAATATTGAACCCCATCCCGGCCGCGCGGGCCTGTTGCGCCAGCGCAAGCGTGCTGGCAACCAATTCACGCATAACGCGGCCTTTTTGACCAACTTCGTAACGCGGGTGCAGGGCTGACAATTTCACCGAAATGCCAGGATTTTCGCGAATATCATCTGACGTGCATTGCCCGGCAAGTTCAGCGATTGCAGTGGAGTAGGCCTTGAAATACTTGGCCGCGTCCCGCGCAGTAAGAGCCGCCTCGCCCAGCATGTCATATGAAAACGTATACCCCTGCTTTTGCAGCTTGCCACCACGTTCAATTGCTTCGGAAATACTGCGGCCCAGCACAAACTGATGCCCCATTTCGCGGATCGCCCGCCCGACAGCTGTTCGGATCACCGGCTCACCAAGCCGCTTAACAGCCCCGTGCAGCACCGCAGCCACGCCAGCCTGATCGTCATCTTTCAGAATTTTGCCGGTCAGCATCAATGCCCAAGTGGATGCATTCACCAAGGACGAACTGGAATGCCCAAGATGCGTCCCCCATGCCGATGGTGCAATCTTGTCTTCGATCAGCGCGCTCATCGTATAGGCATCCGGCACCCGCAACAAAGCCTCGGCCAGACACATCAGGGCGACACCTTCGTCGGTTGAAAGGCCGTATTCTGCCAGAAACACTTCCATCAGGCCGGGGTTGCTGTCACCTCTGATCGCATGCACCAACCCAACCGCCCGCGCCCGTGCCGCTGCACGTGTGGTTTCAGCAATTGGGTTTGTCTGCATAAGCTGGGTCAAACAGTCGACATCTTCAAGCAAATTGTACCGACGGATGATTTCGCGCAATTCAAGTAAAGAAGACATGGCCAAGGTTCCTGATGTTTGGGCTGGCGCCGACATATCAGAAATGTAAGAGGTATGTTTCCTGATAATGCGACAAAAACCGTCTATTAAACTGAAAAAATAGACTATTGAGGCCGTAAAGATGCAAAAATTTGGGATTCCAAGCCAACTTGACCGAAATGACCGCAAAATCCTTGACCTGCTCAGCCGCGATGGGCGCATGCCGATAACCGAATTGGCACAAGCTGTTGGTTTGTCCAAAAGCCCCTGTCAGGTCAGGGTGAAACGTCTTCAGGCCGAGGGTTATATCCTTGGGTTTCGCGCCGTCCTGAACCCGGTAAAACTTGACCGCGATCATATCGCGTTTGCCGAAGTAAAACTGACCGATACCACCGAAAAGGCCCTGAAAGCCTTTAACACCGCCGTTCTGAAAGTGCCCGAGATTGAACAATGCCACATGATTGCCGGCTCGTTTGACTATCTGCTGAAGGTCCGCACCCGCGACATCCGCGCTTATCGGCAGGTGTTGGGCGAAACCATCTCGGCTTTGCCCTTTGTCAGCAGCAGCTCCACGCATGTGTCGATGGAAGCCGTCAAAGACAGCGCGTTTTAACGGTTCGACGCCACGTGACGGTTCAGCCGTCGGTTCACGATACCGAACAACCCAATCAGCAATAGCGTCAGACAGACAAAGTAGACCGCAATAATCGGGTAAGGCACAAAGGGATTGAACGTCTTGTCCGCGAAATATTTGGCATAATAAAGCGCGTCCCCTTTTTGCTGCCATGCCGGAAAGCTGGAAAAATAGACCAGCGCGGTGGCGTGAAACAGAAAGATCGCCTCGTTTGTGTAAGACGCCCAACTCAGCCTGAGCATCGACGGCCAGACCACCCGCCGAAACTTGGTAAAAGGGGTCATGCCGATGGCATCCGCCGCCTCGATATCGCCTTTGGGTACAGACAGTAACGCGCCATAGAATATCTGCGCTGAATAGGCCGAGGTGTTTAGAAACAGCACAACCAGCGCCCCCAGCCACGCTTTGGTCAACCAGCGGGTTTCCATCGTGATCTCGACAAAGCCCAGATTAAGGTCGTAACCAAGCTTCGGGATCAGAACAAAACTTTCGTAGGCGATGAAGAACTGGATAAACAGCGGCGATCCGCGGATCACGAAAATGAACGCCCGCGCAGGATAGCTGAAAAACCAGCGGTCGCTGGCCCGCGCCATAGCAACGGCGGTCGCCAAAAAGAACCCGAACAGCAGTGCAAAGAACGCGAAATAGACGTTCCAGATCAGGCCAGATCCGATCAGCACGAACTGCTCGCACAGGGTGAAATCGGTTTTCGGCAATAGCCGCTCGCCAATGCCGATGGACCGCAATGCATAACTGGTGATAGTTTCAACGCAGCTCATGCCGTGCCCCCCAAGGTCGCCTGCCCGCGTGAAACCCGCCGCGACAGCCGATCGAACACCCGTTCGCTGACCCATGTTAACGCCAGATAGAACACCAGCAGCACCAGAAAGTACCCAAGCCGCCAATCGCCATGCGGATAGGCATAGATCGCGGTCTTGGTACCGCCAAGTTCGCGCGCCCAGTAAACGATATCCTCGACCCCCAACAGAAACAAAAGCGGCGTGGCCTTTATCAGGATCATCCACAGATTTGAAAGGCCCGGCAGCGCGTAAACCCACATCTGTGGCAAATGAATACGACGAAAAATCTGTCGTGGCGACATGCCAAAGGCGGTGCCGGTTTCAAGCTGGCCCTTGGGAACAGCATCAAGAGCGCCGTAAAGCGTGTTGGCGGCAAAGGCCCCGAACACCACGCCAAACCCGACAATGGCCAGCGAAAAGCCGTAGACCTCGTGCACCCATTGCGGGGAATTTCCCAGCGGCATCTTGGCGGCGGGACAAACCCGGAAATCATTGCCCTGGCGGATTGGTTCGGTCCAGTCGGGGCACAGAATAATGTGGCGCAAGTATTCGATTCCCTGATCCAGGGCGATCAAGGCAAACAGGAAAAAGATAATGTCAGGCACGCCTCGCACCATTGAGGTATAAATCGTGCCAAACCACCGCAGTGGCAAAAACCGCGACCGTCGTGCCAAGGCCCCGGCAAATCCCAGTATCATTATCAGCGGCACGGTCAGGAACAGCAGGCTGAGGACCACGCCAAAGCTTATGTAAAATCCGAATTCTTTACCGGTGGTCAGATAGCACGACCACCATAAATACCCGCTCAGCGTGCCTGGATCAGCGCAATACTCAAACATTCCGGGCTCCTTGCTGAAAAGGGCCGCCGATTGGGCGACCCTTAGGTTTCAATAGATCAACAGTTCACCAGTTGACGACACGACCGTCAAACCATTTGGCAATCAGCGCGCTCAGCGAGCCGTCTGCCTTCATCGCGGTGATCCCGGCATCCATTTTGTCCCTCAGTTCGGCATCAGATTCACGGATACCCATACCAACACCGCCGCCGATCACCACACTTTGGTCGATCACTTCCAACTCGCCGTTAGAGGAATCAACAATCGGTTTCAGATAGCTGTAATCGGCAAGCACCGCGTCAGCCTCGCCTGAACGCACTGCCGCTACGGTTTCTTCGGGCGTTGCGAATTCCACCACAGTCGCACCTGATTGCGCGACATAGGCCGCCTGAATGGTGGCGGTCTGGGCGGAAATAACGCCTTTTTTCAGATCGACCTTGGCGCCCTTCAGGGCAACATAGGCTGACGGATCTGGTGGGAAATAAAGCTGAGTGAAATCAATCACCTGATCGCGTTCTGCGGTGATCGACATGCCGGCAATGATGGTGTCATAGTTGCCTGACACAAGGTTCGGGATGATCGAGTCCCACGCATTGGTGACCCAGGTACAGGTCAAGCCAGCACGTTTGCACAGTTCGTCACCCAATTCGCGCTCAAACCCGTCAACTTCGCCTTTGTCGTTGATGAAGTTATACGGAGGATACGCCCCCTCAGTGCCCAAACGGATCGTTTGCGCCGACAGCGCGGTTGCGGCAAATGCCGTGGCAAGGGCAGCAGCCCCTGCAAGTTTCACCAGATAATTCATGTAGTCTCTCCCGTTTCTATGGTTTCAGTTTCTCACAACGTGCTGGCCAAAAATGCCCGGCAGCGCTCTGATTTCGGATTTCCAAACACCTCTTTCGGCGCGCCCTCTTCTTCCACGCGCCCCTGATGCAGGAATATAGTTTTCGAGCTGACCTCGCGGGCAAAGCCCATCTCGTGGGTCACCACAATCATCGTGCGCCCCTGATCGGCCAGATCACGCATCACCCGCAGAACCTCGCCGACCAATTCAGGGTCAAGCGCCGATGTTGGTTCATCAAACAGCAAGACCTTTGGGTTCATCGCCAACGCCCGCGCAATTGCCACGCGCTGCTGCTGACCGCCAGATAACTGGCTGGGATAGACGTTTTCTTTTTCGGCAATGCCAACCTGTTCCAGCACCAGCATCGCGGCGGCGCGGGCCTCGGCCTTCTCAACACCCAGAACCTGCACCGGGCCTTCCATCACATTCTGAACCACCGTCATATGCGACCAAAGATTGAAGTTCTGGAATACAAAGCCAAGCTGCATCCTGAGGCGCTGAATTTGTTTCGCATCCGCCCCCAGCAATTTGCCGCGCCGGTCGCGGTTGACGATAACCTCTTCGCCGCCCAGCACGATACGGCCTTTATCGGGCGTTTCCAGAAAGTTTATGCAGCGCAGCAAGGTGCTTTTGCCGGACCCTGACGAGCCGATGATCGAAATCACGTCGCCTTCCAGTGCGGTCAGCGAAATCCCTTTCAGCACTTCCAGTGCGCCAAAACTTTTGTGGATATCATCCGCGATCAACGCTATTGGTCTGTCAGTCAAATCGATGCTTTCCCCTGTTGGTCGGCTGAACCGGCGGCCGCGCTGACAACCTGCTAAATCTGTTTGAAATCCACCAAAAGCGCAAGTCGCAATTCACGCGCGGACCGCATTCATCGCCAATGGCGCGTTGTCGGCCCGCCTTACCATCCCAAAAAGATCACGCGGATCATCCGGGTCGGCCAACATGTCAAGTTCCAGAAAGAAACCAGTCCCCGGCAGTTTGTCGCGCACATAACGCAGCGCCGAAAAATCCTCGATCGCGAAACCGACTGAATCAAACAACGTGATCTGGCGCGCGTCGCGACGCCCGGTTACCTGCCCGGTTATCACTTGCCACAGTTCGGTCACGTGGTGATCAGGTGCCAATTGCTGTATCTCGCCCTCGATCCGGGTTTGCGGCGGGTATTCCACGAAAATATCTGAACGCAGCAGGATGTCTTTGTGCAGTTCAGTCTTGCCCGGGCAATCCCCACCAATCGCGTTTATATGAACACCGCTGCCAACCATATTATCTGTCAGAATCGTGGCATATTGCTTATCCGCCGTGCAGGTCGTGATGATCTGCGCCCCCGTCACCGCTTCTTGTGCTGACGTGCAGGCGATCACCGTCAGACCACTTGCCGCCAAGTTGCGCACAGCCTTGGCGGTTGCCGCCGCGTCGATATCGTAAAGGCGAACCGTGTCCACACCACAAATCGCCTTAAACGCCATGCACTGAAACTCCGACTGCGCACCGTTGCCGATCATCGCCATCACCCGCGCATCCTTGGGGGCAAGATATTTTGCCGCCAAGGCCGACATCGCTGCTGTCCGCAAGGCTGTCAGAATGGTCATTTCGCTGAACAAAACCGGATAGCCGTTGCTGACATCCGCCAACAGACCAAACGCCGTTACCGTTTGCCGCCCCTCGGCCATGTTCTTGGGATGCCCGTTCACATATTTAAACCCGTAAACCTCGCCGTCACTTGTCGGCATAAGTTCAATCACCCCGTCGACTGAATGCGAGGCCACACGCGGGGTTTTGTCGAACAGTTCCCAACGGCGGAAATCCTGTTCGATATAGGTGGAAAGCTCGATCAGAAACCGTTCAATGCCAGTCACATTGACCAATTGCATCATATGATCAACCGACACAAACGGCACTATTGCCAGCTTTGAGGGAGTCTTGGCCATTTTCAAAACCTCCGTGTCGGACGATCCAACACTTTCTTGCCCATCAGGCTGGCGGTCAGTTCCACCATCAATAGCGCCGTGCGGCCACGTTCGTCCAGAAACGGGTTCAGCTCGACCAGATCAAGCGACGTGACCAGCTTGCTGTCACACAGCATTTCCATGATCAGATGCGCCTCGCGGAATGTCGCCCCGCCCGGCACCGTGGTGCCAACCGCAGGCGCGATCGAAGGTTCCAGAAAGTCCACGTCCAGACTGACATGCAAAACCCCGTTCGCCGCCTCGACCCGCCCCAGAAAATCCTTCAGCAGATTGCCTACGCCAAATTCATCAATCGCCCGCATGTCGTTGACGTCAATATCGCTTTCCGCCAGACGCAGATTTTCGGCCGGATCAACCGAGCGTATCCCCATCATGCAGATATTGCCCAGCGGTACAGGTGCAGTCACCGGCGGAAAATATGGCTGGAAGCCGTCAAACCCGGTAAAATAGGCCACCGGCACGCCGTGCAAATTACCGCTGGTGGTGCTGTCAGGCGTGTGCAAATCCGGATGCGCATCCAGCCACAAAACGAATTGCGGCCGGTTGATTTTAGCCGCATGCCGCGCCACCCCGGAAACCGTGCCAGCCGCCAGTGAATGATCCCCGCCCAGAAAAATCGGAAACCCTTCTGCGGCGGCTTTTTCGGCGGCATCAGCCAGCGCGGTGGTCCAGCCGATCATCGCCTCGGGATGCCGCGTATTGGCCAAAGCTCCAGCTGGCAGGGTCACGGCAACCGGCGTAACATCTCCGCGATCTTCAACCGTGTGGCCAAGACTTGCCAAGATGTTCCCCAACCCGGCGGTCCGAAACGAGGCTGGCCCCATGATACACCCGGCAGCACTGGCACCGGTTTCAACCGGCGCCCCGATCAGGATGCAATTCTGGCCCATTTGTTACCTCCTCAGGTTTCTATTATGCGGTTTAGACGACATTTCGCTCAGCAGTAATTCCAATTATTGCGCAAATGAGTTGTATTTTGCCCAATTTGCTCTACAGGTTTAACCATAATGGATATCACCGATCAAAAACTCATCGCGGCTTTACGCCAGGACGGTCGCGCCAGTATTTCCGCATTGGCCGCGACCCTGAACCTGACCCGAACAACCGTGCGCAGCCGTATGCAATCTTTGCAGCAATCAGGTGAGATTATCGGTTTTACCACCGTTTTGCGCGGCGATGCAGCACATGCGCCGGTCCGCAGCCAAATGATGATCGCAATCGAAGGGCGCGGAACGGAACGGGTTATCCGGCAATTATCCGCAATGCCATCCGTCGACGCGCTGCATACCACCAACGGAAAATGGGATCTGATCGCCGAACTCAGCGCTGACAGCCTTGAAGAACTGGACGGGATCCTCAGGCAAATCCGCCTGTTGGAAGGCATCGCCACCAGCGAAACCAACCTGTTGCTCGCCACCCGCAAAATGGCGAGACTGCGCTAATTCCCCATCATAGTTTCGGAAATACTGCGGCAGTAAGACGCAATTCCTTCAATTGCGCCAGTGGGCAGCGCCCCGTCCGTCAGTAAGATCGCGGCAGGCCCAAAACATGCTCGGCGATATAACTTAAGATCAGGTTGGTCGAAATCGGCGCCACCTGATATAACCGCGTCTCGCGAAACTTGCGTTCGACATCATATTCCGCCGCAAAACCAAAGCCGCCATGCGTCTGCAGGCACGCCTCGGCCGCCGCCCAGGATGCGTCTGCCGCCAGCATCTTTGCCATATTCGCCTCTTCACCCGGATTTTCGCCCGCCTCGTACAAACGGATCGCTTCGGCCAGCATCAGTTCCGCCGCCCGCATTTGGGCATAGGCCTTGGCGATTGGAAACTGCACCCCCTGATTTTGCCCGATAGGACGGCCAAAAACCACGCGTTCGCCCGCGTATTTGGTCGCGGTTTCAATGAACCATTTCGCGTCCCCGATACATTCCGCCGCAATCAATATCCGTTCGGCGTTCATACCCGAAAGAATATACCGAAACCCACGTCCCGCTTCGCCAATCAGATTGGCGGCTGGCACCGGCATATTGTCAAAAAACACCTCGGTCGTGGCGTGGTTCATCATGGTGCGCACCGGGCGGATGGTCAGGCTTTTGCCCTTCACGTCGCGCATATCGACCAGCAGAACCGACAGACCTTCGGTTTTTCGCGCCACCTGATCCGCAGGCGTCGTGCGGCACAGCAGGATCATCAGATCACTCTGCTCGGCCCGCGAGGTCCAAAGCTTTTGGCCGTTCACAATGTACTGCTCGCCGTCCAACCGCGCCGTCGTTCGCAACGCGGTTGTATCGGTGCCACTGGTCGGTTCGGTCACCCCAAAGGCTTGCAACCGCAACGCGCCCTCGGCAATACTCGGCAGCCACGCATGTTTCTGGGCGTCCGAGCCATGCCGCAGCAAAGTCCCCATCGTATACATCTGCGCATGGCAGGCAGCCGCGTTGCCACCGGAACGATGCACCTCCTCCAAAATCGCCGCCGCCGCCGACAGCGGCAAACCCGAGCCGCCATATTCCTCGGGCACAAGTGCGCTCAGATATCCTTCGCGCGTTAAAGCAGCCACAAAATCAACCGGATAGGCTTGGGTCTGGTCAAGATCACGCCAGTACGCGCCTGGAAAACCGGCGCAAAGTTTCACAACAGCAGCCCGGATTTCAGGATGACTCAACGCATATTTCATGACAAAAACTCCTGTCTTACGGCCCTTGTGTGTTGTCCCAACTGCGGTACCATAACCGGGCGCGGCCCGTCGGTTTTCACCGGAAGGTCAACCAGTTCAATCACGCTGCCGCCAAACATCGCCTCGGCTTTACGCAAAAACGGATGCTGCGATAAATCTTCTAACGAGGAAAGCCGCGACCACGCAATCCGCGCGGCCTGCAACTTGTCGGCAACCGCCTCCCGCGTAAGTGTCGAAAACACCCGGTCAATCTCGGCATCCACCGCATCCCGATTGGCCACCCGCGCCGCATTGTCGACAAACCGTGGGTCCGGCCCCAATTCGGGCCGCTGCAAAACCTCAGCGCAAAAATCGGTCCATTCCCGATTGTTCTGGATCGCGATCAGAATTTGATCCCCCCCCTTACAACTGTAGGCACCATAGGGCGACAGCAGCGAATGCGTCAGCCCCATGCGTTCAGGTTTGGCCGGCCAATACCGATGCGCCAGAAGGGGCATATTCATCCAATCGGCCAGAACGTCAAACATCGAGATTTCCAGATCAACCCCAACACCGGTGCGACTGCGTTGCAACAAAGCCCGCAAAATTGCTGAAAACCCGGTAAGACCGGTGGCAATATCGCAGATCGAAACCCCAACCCGCGCCGGATGTTCTGCCGTTCCGGTCACCGCGCATAACCCGCTTTCCGCCTGCACCAGAAAATCATAGGCCTTCATTTCCGCAGCCTCGCCTTCGGTGCCATAGCCGGTGATTTGCAAGTTGATCAGGCGCGGGTTAAGCGCACGCAAATCCTGCGCCGAAAACCCGTTCCGCGCCAAAGCATTCGGTGAAAGGTTGTGCAAAAACACATCCGCCTTGGCGATCAGTGCGCGCAACAACGCAGCGTCCTCATCTTTGGCATAATCCACAACAACCGATTGCTTGCCGCGGTTCAACCAGCCAAACCACGTGCTTTGCCCGTCTGCCGCGCGATCATAATTGCGGCAAAAGTCCCCCTCGGGGCGTTCAAGCTTGATGACCCGCGCCCCGGCATCCGCCAGTAAAAGACTACAATAAGGTGCGGCGACCGCCTGCTCCAGAGCCACCACCAGAAATCCGTCAAGTTCTTTGTTCAGACCCATATGCCACCCCTTGTCATTTGACTGTCTAACGGCAGGCGAACCAAAGGAAAAGGGGAAGAAGACCCCCCTGCCGGACCCCGCCGATAGGGGGGTCTTCTCATCGGGCGGTCATTGGCGCCCCGCCTGTACCGCCATCACGATTTGATAAGGATTTGTTTCTTTTCGGTGCAAATATCCCGGGGGGTTCCGGGGGGCAGAGCCCCCCGGCCCGGGCCGGGGGTTTCACCCCCGGACCCCCAGGATATTTTAACCGAAAAGAAATGGAAAACGGACCTCAGATCGCCGCCTTTCGGCTTTCGTCCAGATAAATTTCGCGCAGCCGCGTCGCAAGCGGCCCCGGTTTACCACCGCCAACAGCCACGCCATCAATCTCGACCACCGGCATCACAAACATCGACGCCGATGTGATGAAAGCCTCGTCCGCCGCTTGTGCTTCGGCAATACTGAACGCCCGTTCTTCGACCTCCATCTGGGCCTCGCGCGCAAACCGCAGAACTGCGGCGCGGGTGATCCCGTGCAGGATGTCGTTGGACAGGTTGCGCGTAATGATCCGGTTGCCCTTGACGATATAGGCGTTGTTGCTGGTGCCCTCGGTCACCATCCCGTCTTCGACAAGCCAAGCGTCATCGACCCCGGCCGCCTTGGCCATCATCTTACCCATCGACGGATACAACAACTGCACGGTTTTAATATCCCGTCGTGCCCAGCGCTGATCGGCAATGGAAATGACCCTGATACCGGTTTTTGCCAGCGGAGTAGCGGCCATTCCGGGCTTGCTCTGGGTAAACAGGACAATTGTTGAGGACGTCGTTTTCGGGTCAGGAAATGCGAAATCCCGATCGCCTGATGACCCCCGGGTGATCTGCAGATAGATCATACCTTCGTTGATACCATTCAGCCGCACCAGTTCTCGGTGCACCTCCAACAGATCTTCCATCGAAATCGGGCTGGCCATATCAAGCTCGTTTAACGACCGTTCCAGCCGAACGGCATGACCGGCAAAATCCAACAGCTTGCCGTCCAGCACCGAGGTCACTTCGTAAACCCCGTCAGCCATCAAAAAGCCCCGGTCAAAGATCGACACCTTCGCCTCGGCCTCGGGCAGATATTCCCCGTTCAGATATACGGTACGGCTCATGATGTTATCCCTTTCTTTAACCCCAAAGTGCTGCTTTTGCCGGATGCACGCCCGCCTCATCAAAGTCAAGCGGCGGGTCGCGATCTTCGGCCAGCAACAGCGGTCCGTCGAGATCCGTAAACGCCGCACCCTGCGCCACCAAAACCGCCGGTGCCATCGCCAGCGATGACCCCACCATACAGCCAACCATCACACCGAAACCATATTCTTGTGCAACTGCGCGCAAGGCCAGCGCTTCGGTCAGACCGCCGGTTTTATCGAGCTTGATATTGACCAGATCATATTTACCAACCAGCCCCGCCAGTGACGCGCGGTCATGACAGCTTTCGTCCGCGCAAACCGGCAAGACACGGTCCATATTCAGCAAAGCATCATCCTGACCGGCGGGCAGAGGTTGTTCGACCATCTCGACCCCCAAATCCAACAGAACCGGCGCAAGGGTCTGGTAAAGCTCCGGCGTCCAGCCTTCGTTTGCATCAACAATAATCCGCGCGTCAGGCGCCCCCGCGCGCACCGCCCGAATACGCGCGACATCTTCCGGCCCACCGCCCAGCTTGGTCTTCAACAGCGGCCGAAACGCATGTTTTGCCGCCTGTGCCTGCATCGCTCTGGGCGTATCCAGCGACAACGTATAAGCGGTAACCTCAGCCTGCGGAGCCTTTAATCCAGCAAGCTGCCAGACTGGAATGCCGGTTTTCTTGGCCTCCAAGTCCCAAAGCGCGCAATCCACCGCATTACGTGCCGACCCAGCGGGCAGCGCGTTTTGTAAAGCATCGCGGGCCAGCGGCAACGCCAACCCTTTGATCTGTGCTGCGACACTTTCCAGCGTTTCGCCATACCGCGCATAAGGCACGCATTCACCGCGCCCGACGTAAGCCCCGTCGGTGATTGTCACCGTTAACACGTGCGCTTCGGTGCGCGAACCGCGTGAAATGGTGAAGACCTGCGCCAGACGAAAAACATCGGCTGTTACTGACAATTTCACAGCGTCCCCTCCTGCAACTGAAGTTTACGCATCGGGCGTGATATGACCGGTCAAGGCCGCTTCTGGTTTCTGCCGCGCCGTGATGCCATCCAACGCATCCACCAAACGCGCCGCACCTTGCCGATAAGGGTCAACCGTCGGCAATCCGATCCGCGCCTCGACCTCGGCCATATGCGCCAGCGCATCCGCCTCGTTTAAATGCTGCGTGTTGACTGACACCGCCACCACCTGACAATTCGGATTACCAACCCGCGCCAAGGTCAGCGCGGTATCGCGCAACGCTTCAAGGCTTGGTTGCTGGTATTCCGGCAAACCGCGCATATGCGCGCGCGTTGGTTCGGTGCACAGGATCAATGCATCCGGCTGCCCACCATGCACCAGCGCCAGCGTCACCCCCGAATAAGACACATGAAACAGCGACCCCTGCCCTTCGATCAGATCCCAATGATCGTCTGCATTGTCCGGCGTCAAATATTCCACCGCGCCCGCCATGAAATCTGCAATCACCGCATCCAGTGGCACGCCACCACCTGTGATCAAAATCCCCGTCTGCCCGGTTGCCCGAAACGTCGCCCGCATACCGCGCGCATGCATTTCCCGCTCCATCGCAATCGCGGTGTACATCTTGCCGACCGAGCAATCCGTCCCGACCGCCAGACAGCGCTTGCCGCTGCGGATTTTGCCATTAGCAATCGGATACTCGACCGACGGCACCCGCACGTCATGCAACATACCCCCATTGGCATTGGCCGCGGCTACAAGTTCAGGTTCGTCGCGCAAAAGATTGTGCAGGCCGGACGCAAGATCAAAGCCCATGTCAAGCGCCTCGATCAGCACCTTTTTCCACGACGCTGAAATATATCCGCCGCGATTGGCCACGCCTATCACCAGAGTTTTCGCCCCCGCCGCCTTGGCTTCGGCCAATGTCAGGTCGGGCAGTTTCACGTCTGCCTTGCAACCCTCCATGCGCAATTGCCCGACCGATGCATCGGGCCGCCAATCTTTGATCCCTTGCGCCACTTTCGCAGACAATGCATCCGGCGCATCGCCCAGAAACAACAAATATGGGGTCTTGATCACGGCGACTTCTCCTTTGGAATCTTTGCTTTCAGCCTTCTATCAGACCGGCTTGGAATGTCTTGGCATTTTTCAGCGAAAATTGCGTGGGTTCGGTAAGAAACCCCTTGGTTCTCGTCAGATGATCGAAAATTATCCGCCACACCGTTGTTTTCGCTTATGCGACCTTCGGCAATCAGAACCAGCTAAGTCAACAGACCAACCGGCGCATTCTGGTCGCGCCAAAAATCAACCGGTGCTTCGGTGACAACCGCGGTCTGGCGCTTGAATTCGTAAATTCGTTCCCCGCCTTCAACTGACGAACACATGACAAGGCACTGATACAACTGTTTGCCGCTGTCATAGATATCCACAAATCCACGAATAAGCGGCGCGGTTTGGGCGTCCAGCGCAAACCCCTGATCCCACAGGCGCAGGATGCTGTGGACATTTTCCCCAACATGCACACGCAGCCGGTTTTTGCGCCCCATGTCCCGCTTGCGGGCAAATTCCAGCCCTTTGCGAACCTCGTCTGGCAGATCGTAAATCATTGTCGGTCCCCTCGTCCCTGAACCAGTGGTCAGCGAAACACCGATTCGGGCAAGTGAAACTTATGTAAAATAGTCAGGTGTTGTGTTCCTCCACCAACTCAACACCGACAACCGGGCGCAATACATGCGGCTTCGCCGGGTCATACAGGGCTGAATCCACAAAATCCTGGGTTTCCGCCATGCCGGGACCGACAAAGACCAACGCGGTTCGGGTGATCTTTTGTTTGCGCACTTTCAGGCGAATATCTCCCAGCGTGCCACGAATAATCATCTGATCCGGCCAGCCAACCCGGTACGCCACCACAACCGGACACCCAGCGCCATAAAGCGGCACCAGTTGCCGTTCAATTTCGCGCATATTTCGGATCGCCAGATGGATCACCAAAGTCGCGCCACTGCGGCCGAAATTCTCCAGCGTTTCACCGGCGGGCATTGATGTCGACTGCATCGACATCCGCGTCAGAACAAGGCTTTGCGCCACTTCCGGCACCGTCAGTTCCTGCCCCATTGCAGCGGCGGCGGCGGCATAGGCCGACACACCGGGGATAATTTCAAACCTAATACCTTCGGCTTTCAGCTTGCGGATCTGTTCGGCAATCGCACCGTAAAGCGACGGATCCCCCGAATGCACCCGCGCCACATCTTCGCCGCGCTGATGCGCTTCAACAATTTCGCGGTGCGTATCGGTCAGCGTCATTGCCGCCGTATCCATCACCCGCGCCCCCTTTGGCGCATAAGCGACAACCGCCTCGGGCACCAGAGAACCCGCAAACAAGCAAACCGGACAATGCTCAATCAGCCGCCGCCCCTTCACAGTGATCAAATCCGGATCACCCGGCCCAGCACCAATAAAATATACAGTCATTTCAACACTTTCATTATCATAGTTTCAAAAATACTCCGGGGTGAATGGCCGCAGGCCAGAGGGGCAGCGCCCCTATCCAGCCTCAGACAAATCCCCGTCAATCCGCCGTGCATACCCCCGCGGCGTATACATCCTTGGCCCCTCGCCCAGCATCGCCAGCCGTGATTGCGACGAACCGACCAGCACCACCGTCAGCATATCAACCTCATCCACCTGCAACTCATCCAACCGGCGATAGCGCACATGTTCCTCAGCCCGGCCAAGCGAACTGGCCAGCATCACTGGCGTATCGGCGGGCCGATGCGCCAGCAAAATATCCCGCGCCTCGGCCAGCAAGGTCCGCCGGCGCATCGACACCGGATTGTAAAATGCGATCACAAAATCACCTTCGGCGGCGGCTTTCAAACGCTTCAGAATATCGGCGCGCGGCGTCAAAAGATCGCTCAGCGAAATCGCACAAAAATCATGCCCAAGCGGCGCGCCCGCCCGCGCTGCCGCCCCTTGTAAGGCCGACACGCCGGGGGTCGAGACCACCTCAACCCGCCGCGCCGCGTCTGAAACCCCCATCTGGTCGGGTCCACGGTCCAGCAATTCAAACACCAAGGCCCCCATCGCATAAATCCCGGCATCACCCGAACAAATCAGCGCCACATTACGCCCCTCGCCGGCCCGTTCCAACGCATACCGGCACCGGTCTTCCTCGCCTCCCAACGGGAAGTCCGAGCGTTGCTTGCCAAACGCCAAAGCCCCCAGCAAGTCAATATAAAGCCCGTATCCCACCAATTCCTCGGCCTGGGCCACCAAAGCCGAGGCTTCCGGCGTCCGCCACGAATGTTGCCCCGGCCCAATCCCGATGATCGACAACTTGCCACGCGACCTGCCACGTAGTTCGATGATCGGTTGCGGTGCAACCGCCAAAGCCGCCGTGGCCATTGCTGACTTGATTTTGGGATACGCCAATCCCGCCGACGGCCCCGCCGCTGCCAATGCCGCGTTTTCAGCCACGCCATGCGTGCCGACCTCGGCAAAAACCACGTCCGACGGATTTTCCGTCCGCCCAGTTTCAGCCTCCAGTTCCGCCGCCGTAAAAATCCGCAACGGCACGCCCAGATGCCGCGCCAGCGCCAGAACCGCCGGTTCATCCGCCTTCAGATCAAGGCTGGCCACCGCTCGCAATGCTTTGGGCGCAATCCCGGCCCCGGCCAACAAACCCTCGACCAGTGCGACCAATTCCTCAGGCGGACAGTTGCGCGCGCAACCAACCCCCAGAACCGCCCGCTGTGGCCGGTAAATCAGTGTTGTGTCTCTCGGAGCCGGCCAAGGCTGCATCGTGCAGATCAGATCAACCACGTCACCATCGGCCAAAGGATCGGCGGCTGGCAAATCGTCAAGCCACCCCGCTTTGAACGCCTCATCGCCATCAACATGCGCAGGCGTGCCGTTCAGCATAGCCATCATCGCCGCTTTGGCGTTTTGCAGATTCTCCAGAACCCAACCCGCAGGCGGCTCATCCAACGCAACCCCAAGCGCCACATCACCCGCCGTAGTTACTGCAGCTTTCGCGCCCAAAACTTCGGCAATCTGGCGCGCCAGCCGGTTTGCCCCACGATGACCGCCCAACAGCGGCACGACTACACTGCCATCATCCGGAACCGCAACAACCGGCGGTTCGTTGCGTTTATCCGCAAGCAATGGCGCCACTGCCCGGATCAAAATCCCCGCCGCACAGACCCCGACAATTGGCACGCCTGCTGCAAACAATGTCCGCACATGATCAAGCGCATTTGCAAAGAACGCATCCGCCCGATCAACACGCCCCTCGCGACCATGCACCGCACAGCCCAAGGCCGCCGCCACCTGATGCGCCACAGGTTCGCCCGAACGTGACAGGCAGATTACCACCGGATCTAAAGCCAAGGATCATCCCCTTTTGTCATTAAAATCATTGAAAAATATGGGGCATTTTCAGGTGCATCTGCCAAAGGCATCGACCTCTCGTTCCCCAGCGTGGCGCGTTCGATATAGACCGCGCGCGCGCTCAGTCCAAGCGAGGCCAATACCTGCCTGATCTTTGGCAAATGCCGCCCCACCTTCATAATCGCCACTGCATCAGCCGCCTCGACCTGCGCGCGCATCGCCGCTGCATCCAGCGGGCCCGGTATCACCGTCAGCACGTCATTTCGCGCCGCCAAGGGTCGCCCCAGTGCCGCCGCACAGGCCGTGATCGAGGTAACACCCGGCACCACTTCGCAGTCAAACCGCCCACTCAACCGCGCATGCAGATACATGAACGAGCCGTAAAACATCGGGTCGCCCTCGCACAGAACCACAACATCCTGCCCGGCCTCCAAAGCCTCGGCAATCCGGGCCGCACCCGCGTCATAAGCCGCCTGCGCCGGGGCGCGGTCTACTGTCATCGGCACATCAATTACGATTTCCACGGCGCCCGGTTTCAGGCTGCCCGCCGCAATCGCCCGTGCAAAACTTTCCGCCCCGGCAAGCGCCGGATAGGCCACCACATCCGCCGCCGAGATTAACCGATGCGCCTTGAGCGTCATCAGTTCCGGATCGCCCGGCCCAAGCCCGATGCCATAAAACTTGCCGTTCATCGTTTCACCAAGGCCCATTGCGTCACCGGCATCAAAGGCCGCCAACCATGCAAGCGCCCGATTGGAACCACGCGACTGACCGCGATCTTGACCAGATCACCGCCATATTCCGCGTGCAGCGCCAGCAAAACCGCTTCGCTTTCCAATGTGACTGCATTGACCACCAGCCGCCCCAATGGGCGCAATGCGTCCCAACACGCCGCAAAAACCTCGCGCGACAAGCCACCGCCAATGAAAATCGCATCCGGCGCGTCCAGCCCCGCCAAAGCATCCGGTGCTTCGCCGTCAATGATCTGCAATCCCGGCGCACCCAGTGCCAGCGCATTGGCCGCCGCAAAAACTCGCCGCTCGGCTTTGGGTTCAATCCCAACTGCCCGCGCATAACGCGCGCCGCGCATCCACTCCACCGCGACCGAGCCGCAGCCACAGCCCACATCCCACAACAAGGCACCCCGCATCGGCATCAGTTTCGCCAGCGTCGCCGCCCGTACTTCCTGCTTGGTCATCGTACCGTCATGCTGAAACAGATCATCCGCCAACCCCGGCACGCGCGGCATCAGGGCTGCGTCTGGTGCCGCGATACATTCCACCGCCAGCGTGTTGAAGGCTGGCACAATATGCGCCCAGCTTTGCGCCAATCCGTCAAACCGCGCCTCATCCGGCCCACCCATCGCCGCCAGCACGGTCATCCGGCTGTTGCCATAACCGCGCTTGGTCAAAAAGCCTGCGATTTGCGCCGGCGTTTGTGCACCCGTCGTCAGGATCAGCAACCGCTGCATCGGCTGAATAAACGCGATCATCTGCTCGACCGGGCGGCCATGCACCGTCAGCGTTTCAAGATCGGCCATGCTCCAGCCCATCCGCGCTGCGGCCAATTGAAACGCACCAACCTGCGGATGATAGGTGATCTCAGCCGGATCAATCGCCCGCCCGATCCGTGCGCCCACCGAAAACCACAAAGGATCCCCGGTTGCCAGCACCACAACCCGCTTGCCTTTGAACCCCAACAGCGTTGAAATCAACGCATCAAACGGCGAAGGCCAAGCCACCCGCTGGGCTGCCACAGCCGCCGCCAAAACATGATGCCGATCCCCCCCGACAATCACCTCGGCGGCCTCAACCACAGCCCGCGTCGCAGGCGTCAGCCCGTCTAAACCATCTTCACCGATACCGATGATATGCAGCCAAGGCGCGCTCATCCCCATACCATCATAGTTTCAAAAATACTCATTCCCGCTCCTCCGGCAGCCCGGCCGCCAAGGCGTTCACTGCAGCCGAGGCCATGGCCGATCCACCGCGTCGCCCGCGCAATGCCACAAATTCACAGCCCCGCGCATTTGCCGCCAGCGCCGCCTTGCTTTCGGCAGCCCCGACAAACCCCACCGGAAATCCCAGAATAACCGCCGGTTTCGGCCAGCCCTGATCAAGCAATTCCAGCAGATGAAACAGTGCCGTCGGCGCATTGCCAATCGCCACCACCGCGCCTTCGATCCGGTCGCGCCACAACTCCACCGCCGCCGCTGACCGCGTATTGCCAATCGCCGCCGCCCGCGCCGGCACGCGCGGATCGTTCAGCGTCACCAGCACGTCGTTTCCCGCAGGCAGATAGCGCCGGATAACCCCAGCCGCCGCCATTTCGCAATCGCATATTACCGGCGCACCGGCCAGCAATGCCGCGCGGCCAGCCGTAATAGCACCCGGCGAAAACGCCAGCCGGTCCGCCACTTCAACCATACCGCAGGCATGGATCAACCGCACCGCCATTGACGCCATGCCAACGTCAAACCGTTCCAGCCGCGCCTCGCTGCGCACTGTCGCGAACGACTGCCGGTAAATCGCTTTCGGGTCATGTTCATAACGTATTTTGTGGCCGATACGCGCCGCCGGAGGCGAAAGATCAAGCATGCCTGCCCCCAACATTACCGCCTCCTCGCGGCAAACCTCTGGTGGCATTTTCGCAGGTGCCGCCATCAAGGCCGCCAGTTCCCCCGCCCTATCCAGCCGCGCGATCGTCTCGGCAAACGCCCGCACTTGTCCTGCGTCTTTCACCGCCTCGTCCGGATGCGGAGGAACCAGCGACGGATAAATCTCGGCCAATACATGCCCACCCAGATCATGGGCTTCAAACGGCCAGACCCGCACATCCAGATCACGGCGCAATCCTTCAAGTAACGCAATCCCGGTCAAAGCCTGCCCCCCGACCGAGCCGGCCCCATTCAGCTTCCAAACCTCCTGCGCCCCACGCGCAATCGTTTCAGCATGGCGCTTTTGGGCAGGCCATTTCACGCCGTAACCCTGCGGGCGCAAGCGCGGCAGCCCAACAATATCCCGCTTCATCCCATTGCCCCAAAACGGCCCGTCACCGCCCATTTTGGCGTTCAACGCAGCCGCCGCATCAAACCGGTTATTGCCATTGCCATCGCCCTCGGAAACCACATCCGCAATCAATGCCCATAACCCGCGCCAATCATCCTGCCCGGTCAGTGCTCTGGCCGTGCCGGAAGGATAGCCGAAGGCAAAATCAAACCCAGCCAGCACCCGCCCCTGTGCGGTCGCCAGAATGTCGCGTATCCGCACCATCGCCGCCAGCCGTGTCGCCGGGTTTTCAAGAGTCACCCGCCCGCTCTGTGGCAACCACGCCAGCCATATGGAATCAGCCCCCGTCTTGCGGGTTCCGGCGGCAGACCAATCCACCATCAGATAACCGTCAAACAACGCCTTGGTCATTTCTTGCGCGCGCTTTCCGGCCCAAGCGGATGTTTTGCATGTGGATAAGGCTGGTGCGAGTGATCATGATCGTGGTGATGATGGTCATGGCTATGCGCGTGGTCGTGCGCGTGGTCATGGTCGTGATGGTGCCCATGCCCATGCCCGTGATCCGCGACTTCCAACCGGCATTCCCCGGTGCAAAAGGTATCGCATAAATCACAATCCGCCACGTTCGAGCCCGGCGCCGCAGCACCCTGCCCCTCGACATGATGGTGATGGCTTTCCTGCGGCAGGCCAACCTCGGCCTCAAACCCCAGAACCTGCACCCGGTATTTGCACATCGCACAGTTGGGCGGTGGCAGCTCGCCAACCTGCTCTGTCACCCGTTCCGCAAAAGTTTCCAGCACCTTGTCGTGATCGTTCAGATATCCGGCCTTCACAAACTGTATATCCGGATGCGCCGCCGCCACCTGATCGGTAAAGCCGTAAATCCGGTCAATCAAAATCCCGGTAAACAGGAAGTATGGAAACACGATGACCCGCTTATACCCCAGCCGCGCCACATGTTCCAAACACGGCTCGACCAGCGGAAAAGTCACGCCGGAATAACCGGTTTCGCACCAGCCAAACCCCATGCCTTCCCACAACATCCGCGCGATCTTGCTGACATTGGAGTTCGCGTCAGGGTCAGATGCGCCGCGTCCGATCACCACCAAGGCCGTCTCGTGCATCGGCAGTTCGCCATGCGTGGCATTGGCGCGGTCAACCGCTTCCTGAATGCGCGCGCCTGCTGCCGCGATCATCTTGGGGTCAACGCCAAGCTCGCGGCCATAAGACACGTCAATGCCGTGCTTGGCGGCGTAAGTGTTCAAAACCGTCGGAATATCGTTCTTGGAATGCATCGCTGCAAACAACATCCCCGGCACCGCCAAAATCCGGTCGCAGCCCGCGTCGCGCAAACGGTCAAGCCCGTCGCGGATTACCGGATTGGCAAACTCCAGATAGCCGTAATCGACCATCCAATCGCTGGGCAGTAACGCCGGCAGCCGCTGCGCCAAAACCGCAAATTCATCCACTGCTGCCTGACTTCGCGAGCCATGGCCGCAAATCATCACACCTATCTTTGACATATTCCACCTCCGTTCCAAATATCCAGAGGCAACAGGGCCACCGGCCCATCGACGATGCTGCCCCTGTGATCCCCGTTTGGGTCGATCACGATTGCAGCGCACCTCTCCGGCCCCATCTGGGGCTTCGTCCCGGTCCTTAGAAACCGAAACGCCCCGAAACGCAATCCGGGAATCGCCGCCCTTTAGATCATCGCCGACACTGCCTTCCATTTCTTTTCGGTAAAAATATCCCGGGAGCGCGAGGGCAGCGCCCTCGCCCGCGCCAGCGGTCTTCACGCCATTGTCACCATAACGGAAACAATCTTATTCAAATTGGGGTATTTATTCCAAATCTAAAACCGTTAGGTGTAAGGCACCAAAACAAGGACGGGTTAAATGGGCCAATTGGTCAACGGAAAATGGACAAACGAATGGTATGACACCAAAGCCTCGGGCGGGGCTTTCGTGCGTAGCACATCGAGCTTTCGCAACTGGATCACCGCCGATGGCAGTGCCGGGCCATCCGGCACTGGCGGCTTCAAGGCAGAAAGCGGGCGCTATCATCTTTATGTTTCCTATGCGTGCCCCTGGGCGCATCGCACCCTGATCTTTCGGCACCTCAAAGGCCTGGCCGATTATATCAGCGTTGACGTGGTACATCCTGACATGCTGACTGATGGCTGGACCTTTCAAACCGATGACAAAGGCGCCACTGGCGACAGGCTGTTTCACTCTGCGTTCCTGCGCGATATCTATACCCGCGCTGACCCTGGCGTTTCTGGCCGTGTGACTGTGCCGATCCTGTGGGACAAACAGCAAAACACCATCGTCTCCAACGAAAGTTCGGAAATCATCCGGATGCTGAATTCCGCCTTCAACGGGCTGACCGGCAACAATTCGGATTTCTGGCCGACCGATCTGCAAACCGCGATGGAACCGGTAAACGCCCGCATCTATGACACCTTTAACAACGGCGTTTACAAATGCGGCTTTGCCACCACGCAGGCAGCTTACGACGCGGTGTCTGTTGCGCTTTTTGACACGCTTGACTGGCTGGAAACCCGGCTGTCAGAAAACCGCTACCTGATGGGCGACCGCCTGACCGAGGCCGACTGGCGGCTTTTCCCAACCCTCGTGCGGTTTGATCCGGTCTATCACACGCATTTCAAGTGCAATCGCAAATGGCTGCGCGAATATCCCAACCTCTGGGCCTATACGCGCGAGCTTTATCAATGGCCGGGTGTGGCTGAAACCGTCAATATGGATCACATCATCCGGCATTATCATTACAGCCACGAAACCATAAACCCCTACCGGATCATTCCTATCAATCCGGTCATTGATTTTATGGAACCACACGGACGGGGCTGATCGACAGCACCCCGTAATGCGCCACCAGTGCCGCCAGATCATCCGGCGGCACGCCGGTGGGCAGAAAAGCGCAGGCATTGGGCACATGTGCAAAGATCGAACCGTCAGAGAAAAAGCTGCCACTGGTCACAAAAATCACCCGGGCACGCGGCGCGCGATAGCTGGCAAAATCGGCAATCGCCAAGGCGCTGCCATTTGTCAGGGTCAAATTCACCACCAGTATATCCGGCGATTGCCGTTGAATATGCGCGATAGCCGCGGGTTGATCGGCCACCAGATCAACCGATTGACCTTGCCGTTCCAGATGCCGCTTCCAGATTGTCCCAAGTGCGGCATTGCTCTCGACAATCAGAACTCGCATCATGCACACCTCAAAACACTACCGTTCAGTTGTCGGTAACCTTTGTTAATTTTTCGTTAACGCGCCCGCAAAGACACCGGAAAACCGCCGCCGATCACCTTTGCCATTGCGCCACTTACCAAAATCCGCTTGAACATCGGCGCATCCAGTGAACGAGGCCACCGCGTGACCATATCGACATCAACAACCATCACCATCTGCGACACCTGCAAGCGCCCGGATTGGGCCGACCGGGGAGCCCAAGAAAGCGATGGCGAAGTGTTGGCCGACCTGATCGAAGCCGCCGCCAAAGGCGTTACCGGCGTCAAAACCCGCAGGCACGCCTGCCTGATGGGTTGCGGTAAAGGCTGCAATCTGGCCATTCAGGCGCACGGCAAGCTGACCTATGTGATGGGCGGGTTTGATCCAGCCACCGACAGTGCCGCCGATATCGTCGAATACGCGCGTCTGCACCAGCAAACCGAAACCGGCCAAGTGCCGTTCCGCAGTTGGCCACAGGGCGTCAAAGGCCATTTCGTCAGTCGCCTGCCAGTGCTGGACGGACCCCCGGAATGAGCCGGGCACCCACCCGCGATCATGGCGGTGGCCTTGATGCCGCCCTCGCCGAATATGGCGGCGCACGTGGCGATTGGCTTGACTTGTCAACCGGCATCAACCCCACCCCCTATCAACTGCCGGCCCTTGAACCTAGCACATGGACCGACCTGCCCGACGCCAAGGCGCAGGCCGCGCTTGAAACCGCAGCCCGCAGCTTTTGGCAGGTGCCAAACAGGGCAGAAATTCTTGCCGCCAACGGCGCATCTGCCCTGATTGCAATGATGCCACACCTCGCCTCGGGCCAAACCGTTTCGATCCCCGGCCCCACCTATAACGAACACGCCGCCGCGTTTGCCGCGCAAGGCTGGTCAGTGCTGCCGCACCTTGCACCCGCCGACGTTCTTGTCCTTGTCCATCCCAACAACCCGGACGGAAAATTATGGCGCGCGGGCAACATTGATCCATCGGCTTATCGCTTGGTTGTCATCGACGAAAGCTTTTGCGATGTGACGCCCACCCATTCCCTGTGCAACCTTGCCCATCATGACAACGTGGTGATCCTGAAAAGCTTTGGCAAATTCTGGGGTCTTGCCGGGGTGCGGCTTGGCTTTGCGATATCAGCGCCCGCCATCCACGCGCGCCTGAAAAGCCTGTGCGGCCCATGGCCGGTTTCCGGCGCTGCCTTAGCCATTGGTGCCGCCGCGCTGAACGACGATATTTGGGCCAGCGTAACCCGCGACCGGCTTGCCGCCGCCAGCGCCCGCCTCGATGCAATTGCAACTGCGGCCGGATGGCAGACAGTTGGCGGCACCGATCTTTTCCGCCTTTATGAAACGCCCGACGCCGCCGCCGCGCAAAACCATCTGGCGAAAGCCAAAATCCTCAGCCGGATTTTTCCCTATTCAAAAACCTGGATCCGCCTTGGCCTTCCCGGCAGCGATCAGGCATTTGCCCGACTGCAAGCCGCCCTGAAATCGCAATGACAAGCCATCTTGCCCTGCTAATTATCGCGCTCTTGCTGGACGCCATGATCGGTGATCCAAATTGGCTGTGGTCACGCCTGCCCCACCCTGCCGCGCTGATGGGTAAAGCCATCGCTGCCCTTGAAAAGCGCCTCAACCAAGGCACCAAACGTCGCGCCAAGGGCATCGTCGCACTCACGATTTTACTGACCGCCCTCCTCGCTATATCACTTGCGATAACTGCGTTACCCTATGCCGGGGTTATCGAAATTCTGTTGGCCGCAATCCTGCTGGCCCAAAACAGTTTGATGCGCCACGTCTCGGCAGTCGCTCGCGGTCTCGAGCAAGGGCTCGAACAAGGCCGCGCCGCTGTTGCCATGATCGTTGGGCGCGACACACGTACCCTCACCCAATCCGGCACCGCCCGTTCCGCCATCGAAAGCGCTGCCGAGAATTTCTCGGATGGTCTGGTCGCCCCTGCCTTTTGGTTCCTGCTGCTCGGCCTGCCGGGCATCGTCCTTTATAAAGCCGTCAACACCGCCGACAGCATGATCGGCTATCGCACCGAACGCTACGCCGATTTCGGCTGGGCAGCTGCCCGGCTTGACGACGTGCTAAACTGGATCCCGGCCCGCCTGACCGGCCTGTTGATCTGCGGCGTCCACCGCTCAGGGCACGCCTTCAAAATCATGCGCCGCGACGCGCCCCTGCACCGCTCGCCCAATGCCGGCTGGCCCGAGGCAGCAACCGCCGGCGTTCTGGATGTGGCGATCTCCGGGCCAAGGATGTACGGTGGTGAAATGACCGATGATCCCTTCGTCAACCCCAAAGGCCGCCACTATCTGAACGCGCGCGATATTGATCTGGCCGTTGCCGCCTTATGGCGCAGCTGGGCCGGATTGCTCGGCCTTTTGCTGCTCGCACTGGCCGCCATCAAACTGGTGGGCGCATGGTAAACCGCATCTATGCCGTCGGCGATATCCACGGCCACCTCACCCGCCTGCAAGATATCCACCAGCGCATCGCCACCGATCAGGCACAGCATGGCGATCACGACGCGCCGGTGATCCATGTCGGTGATCTGGTTGATCGCGGGCCCGACAGCAAGGGCGTGATTGACCACCTGATAAACGGCATCGCAAACGGCGAAAACTGGACCGTGCTGAAAGGCAACCACGACCGCCTTCTGCAAAAGTTTGTCGAGGATATAGACTGGTGCGATCCGGTTCTCAGACCCGATTACACGTGGCTGCACCCGCGCATGGGCGGCTGGACGACGCTCAATTCATACGGTGTCGAAGGCCCCCCCGACATGCCGCTGCCCCGGCTTCAGGCGCTTGTTCGCCAAAATCTGCCACAAGCGCATCACCGCTTCCTGGCTGACCTGCCGCTCTTTCACCAGACCGACAATGTGCTGTTCGTGCACGCTGGCATCCGCCCCGGCATACCACTTGCCGACCAGACCGAGGACGACCTGATCTGGATTCGCCAAGCCTTCCACGACTATATGGAGCCCTTTGAGGCGCTGATCATCCACGGCCACACCGTGATCGACGCCGTGACGCATTACGGCAACCGCATCAACATCGACACCGGCGCTGCCTATGGCCACGACCTCTCGGCCATCGTGATCGAGGGTGGTCAGGTCTGGATACTAGACCCCGAAGGCCGCCGCGCCCTGCCTAATCCCGCCGGATGATACCAGTGATTGCCGCGGCGCCCAGGGCGGTGATGAACCAGCCAGAAATCTTGATGAACCACGTCGCCCAATAGGCCACGAACCCGATCGAGGCGGCCCCTTTTGCCGTGGTCGCTGACCACGTGCTTTCCTGTCCGAAATCAATCAGCGGTATGAAAACATCCGCCGCAAAAGCCAGCGCACTAAACCGCTCATAATGCAGCCCGGCATCCGTTTGCAGCCAATGCTGGGCAGGCATATCCGGGGCCGCCGCCATGCTGGCCTGCCAGCCGTCAGACACCAAAACCACAGCCGCCGAGGGAACCATTCCGCCAAAGTTATAAGTCGCCATATAAAACAAAGTTGCCACGGTGATCACACCAATCGCCCAATAGGCCGCTCGCTGCGGCGCATAGCCAAAGCCGACGACCACGCGCAGAAGCCATGTCCATTTAGGGATCAGATTGATGCGAAACCACAACCAACCAACTTGGTTGCACAAATCAGAATGATCCGCTGGTGCAGGCTTTGAATCGCGCTTGGTGCTCAATTCCGCCGAAAGTTTGATATTTTCCTGCAACTGATACGCCGCCAGCTTGGTTTCTTTTTTGAGCAGCACTTGCCGCCGGTCTGAATGATGCCCCATCTCGCCCAGAACCTTGGCCAGTTGCTCGTAAGGTTGCGGAAAAAATACGCCGTCCCATGTGTCGCCACGCGACAACCAGTCAAGCCGGGTTTTCGCATCGGTCGGCGTGCCATCCCCCGAAATCCGCTGATAGGTAAAACCGTCCAGAAAGACGCGCCCACCCAAAGGCCAACTTGACATATCGTCGGCCAAATCGCCAACCGAGGCCGCATTCATGTCGATAGAACCTGTGTCAACGCGAACACCTCGCCAAATGAAGCTTTCTTTGACGCGCATCCTTTGAGCAATGAGTGCATCGCCCTTTTCATTCTTGAACCGGCCATTGTGACAGTCCAACTGCCCGCCAATAACCGCTCCGGACAGGCTGACTTCCCCCGTTGCGTGAAACCTGTCGTTCAAAAAAACATCGCCCGTCACCCTAACCGCTTGCGCGTTCAGCGAATGGCCTGACGCATTGTCAAACCGTCCATTGGAACAGTCCAACGACCCGCCAATCACCGCCCCGGACAAGCTGACCTTCCCCGTTGCGTGAAATTTATTCCTCAGAAAAACATTGCCGTGGATGTTCGCCCCTTGAAGATTAAGCCCCGGCAAAAAACTGCCTTGAAACGACACAAGCGGCGCTTCAAGTTGCATCGCCTCCACCGCATTTTCAAACCGGCACCTATCCAGACTAATCGGATGCTTTGCCGTGGCAAAGCGCAGGTCCAGCGCCCCGCTGACATAGGCGCCTTCCAGATCAATCCCGCTTTCATCCACCCGGCAGTCATCACACCCACCAAGGATCAGATAGCGCAGCACCTCTGCCCGCACGGTTCGCGCGCCGCTGGGGCCAGCCGGGCGTTTGCCATCGCCCAACACCGTCGGCACCCCCGCCTGACAGTTCGCCAGCAGCTTTTCCTCGGCCGCCGTCGGCTCAATGATTTTCGAAAATTCCCTGATCCGCGCCATCTGAAATCCTGTCGTTTCAATGGCGCTACTGTGCGGTGTCACCCGCCCGTTTGGCAAGCCTCAACTGACGGGCGAGTTTTCGCCCTCAAGCCCCCGCAAGTTCCTTTTTGTGCAGCCAATCCGCATGTTTTGGCGCGCGTTTGGTTTGCGACCATTCCTCCAGCATATCCCATTTCACCGCCGCTGCCCGTGCCACCATCGCAGCACTATCGGGGTCGTTATAGGCCAGTTCGATCCGGTGTCCGCTTGGGTCAAAGAAATAGATCGAATGGAAGACCGAGTGGTCGGTGACCCCCAGAACGTCCACGCCGTTTGCCTCAAGATGCTCTTTATATTCCACCAGCGTGTCGCGGTCTTTTACCAGAAACGCCAGATGCTGCACCCAGACCGGTGTGTTTTCATCACGCCCCATTTCAGGCTTGGTTGGCAGTTCAAAAAACGCCAGAACATTACCGTTACCGGCATCCAGAAACACATGCATGTAAGGATCAGGTTCGTGGGTTGACGGCACATGGTTTTCCGCAAAAGCCAGCGTGAAATCCATGTTCAGCATCTTGCCATACCACTCCACAGTTTCCTTCGCATCCCGGCAGCGATAGGCAACATGGTGAATTTGTTCAATTTTCATCGGACATACCTTTTCTGTTTTCCCGATTAGGGAAAGTTGCAATTGTCCCTCTTTGGTCGTGAAACGGTATCAGCCCCTGCCGGCAGAAACCGCTTTTTGCATCGCGTCGCTTAAGACCAGACGGTCGCCAATGTGATTGGCCAACAGCAGGATCAAACGCGCGTTAATCGCGTCACTTTCGGCCTTGCTGCGCCCCTCGTGCAGCGCCAAAAGCTCGGCGTAGAAATCATCGGCACCGGCGATATTCGGGGTGGTGTTCAGGGTCATATCTGTCTCCTTACCCGCGCCCGGTGGCGGTTCTGAGGGCGGCAATTACCGCGTCTTTATCAAAGCTGGTCCAGCGTGCCGCGACATGCTGGTCAGGGCGCATCAAATAGACAGCCTGACGTGCACCCCCAAGATATCGGCGGGCGAATTCCGGCGATTCACTGGCGTCAATCCTCAGGCTCTCAATCGCGATTCCGCCGTCTTCCAAACCGTCAGGAATGTCCACTCCAATGGCCAACAACTGGAACTTATCCCCAAGTCGTTCCAGTAACCAACTCGCCTTTAAGGGGGCGTCAAGCGCTGTGGACCCGGGGCGCAGATTGACCGGTAATTCAACCGCATCCGGCCCGTTCAAGGTGCTTCCATCATAGGTACAAGGCACCGAAAGACGCCCCGAATTAACCAGCGGGCGGGCGAATGGATAAACCTCGGCCAGATCAAGAACCGCGTCGCGGAATATCCGGCTGGTGTCAGATTTCGGCGTGATAAAATCCGTCGAGCGGCTTGAATTCAGGATGTTTTCATCCGCCCCATACACCCGTTCCTGATTGTACGTATCCAACAGACTGTCAGGCGCAAGACCGGCCATAACCAGTTGCAGCTTCCACGCAAGGTTATCGGTATCCTGCAACCCGCTATTGGCACCACGCGCGCCAAACGGCGAAACCTGATGGGCAGCGTCCCCGGCAAACAGCACGCGACCGTGGCGAAACGCTTCCATCCGGCGGCATTGGAAGGTGTAAATCGACACCCATTCCAGCTCGAATTTCGCATCCTCACCTAACATCGCTTTCAGGCGCGGGATCACGTTTTCAGGCTTCATTTCCTTTTCTTTGTCGATATCCCAACCCAGTTGCAGATCGATCCGCCAGACATTATCGGGTTGCTTATGCAACAAGGCTGACTGGCCGCGATTGAACGGTGGGTCAAACCAAAACCAGCGTTCTGACGGGAAATCCGCCTCCATGATTGTATCGGCGATCAGGAAATTGTCCTCGAACACCCGGCCGATGAAATCAAGGCCCAGCATGCGGCGCGTCGGTGAATTGGCACCGTCACACGCGATCACCCAGTCGGCATCGATGTTATATGGCCCCTCGGGTGTGTCGATTTCCAAGGTCACGTGGTCGTCATGTTTGCCGATTGCCGACACTTTATTTTTGCCGCGCAGATCAATCGGTTTGCCCTCTGCCTGTAGCTCGCGAAGGCGGCTCAGAAGGTATTCTTCGAAGTAATATTGCTGCAGGTTAATGAAAGCGGGGCGGTGATGTCCCTTGTCGGGCATCAAATCGAAATTGAAAATCTCGCGCGTGTCAAAAAACACCTTGCCGGTGTCCCACAGCACCCCCTTATCCACCAACGCATCACCGCATCCCAGCCTGTCGGTGATTTCCAACGCCCGTTTCGCGAAACAAATCGCGCGGCTGCCAAACGACACTTTGTCATTATCATCCACGACGACGACCGGCACGCCATGTTGGGCCAGATCAATCGCTGCCCCCAGACCGATCGGCCCGGCACCAATGATAACAACCGGGTGGCGTACCAGGTGCAATGCATCCTGATCCCTTGAGCGCTGATAAGGATAAAGTGGTGTTTCAAATATTTTTGACATTCGGATCCCGTCAGTGGTTGTCAGACTCGGCGTTTGGAACGTTTATATCAAATATCGTTGCATTTGCAACGGTTTTTGGCGCGGGCGGGATTATCGGGGTTTCTGACGCCTGGTATTCAAGATACCTGCGCCGGAATGCGGCCCAAACCGCAAAGACAAGGCCCATTACAACCAGCCAAACAATATCCATTGGCGCCATGCGCGCCCCGTTGGTTGTGATTTCTGCGGTTACGATTTCCGTGCATCACCATCCGCATGTTGCCAAATACGGCAATGTCCGTACGCATGGTTTACCGATCCCTAACGCTGCTGACCTAAACCACAAGCGAACGTTCAAACATGGTTCGGCCCCGCACATCACGGTAAACACTCCGAGGGGCCAGCCGGAAACCTACAGATCGACAGGTACGGGGCGCAAGCCTCATTTCGGCCTATGAACCATATCGGCGGGCCCGCCTTCTATCTATTCCATATACGAGAATGACGCTTTCCCCTACCGCTGGTTTCAGCGTGTGGGGCGAAAGACGTTCCAAAAACCGACTGGCGGTTTTTCAGACGCGCAGCGCATCCATTGTGATTTTCTTGACACCACATTCGTCCCAACGCTTTTGCATGTGTTCATAATCCTCGTTGTCAAACGAGGCCGTCGCGTCGGTAATTACAAAGACATCAAAGCCTTCCTCGATACCGTCAATGGCGGAAAACCCGACGCAATATTCTGTGGCGATCCCTGTCAGGAAAATACGCGTAAACCCGTTTTGGCGCAGGTAACCGGCCATGCCCGTGGGGGTCTTACGGTCATTTTCAAAGAATGTAGAATATGAATCAATTTCAACATTCGTCCCTTTGCGAATGATGGCTTTTGCCTGGGATGTATCAAGGTCAGAATGGAATTCCGCGCCCGGCGTGCCGGCAACACAATGCGCCGGCCACAGGATTTGTTCACCGTAGGGCATCATTGTTGTCTCGAACGGCATCTTGCCTTTGTGCGATGTGTAAAAGGATTTGTGGCCAACCGGATGCCAATCCTGACTGATAACCACATTGTCGAATTGGGTCATAAGGCTGTTGATCGGCGAAACAATTGCATCAGCGTTTTGCACAGCCAAGGCACCGCCCGCGCAAAAGTCTTTTTGCACATCAATGACGACCAGAACATCCGTTTTGCCCAGTTTGATCTTCTCGGCCATGTGTAAGCATCCCCTGCCAAACCCGGTTAATTTTCATTGGCACGCTAACAAATATGATCTTTGCCTGTCAATAAATCCTACGTTGGGAAGGTGGAGTGTTTTGACAGTTAGAGATATCCGGTTTGCCGGAGCGTTTTGCCCAGGTCGGAGTTCCTGTGGCAGATGCTTGCCCGGCGCTCCGCGCGTTCGTAGGCAAAATGGTCCCCCGGACCATTTCCGGGGAGCCTGCTTACCCCTGCAGATCAGCCCACATGTCCAGATCGCGTTGGGCGGTCCAGATGCGTGGGGTGTCGATGCCGCGGGCCTCGTCAAAGGCGCGGGCGACGTTGAAGGGCAGGCAATGCTCGTAGATCGCGTAGTCGCCGAATTTGGTGTCGCAGGCCTCGCGCACCGCGTCCCATGCATCTTTTAAGGTGCCGTTGCGCGCAGCGACGCGAGCGGCGGGGCGGTAAGTGCTTTCTACGAAATCGCGGGTGGCTTCGATCCCGGCATTGACCATGCTCTTGCCGACAAGTGCATCGCCACGGCCCGGCGCGATGGCATCCACGTCAAACGAGGCGATGTTATCCAGCGTGTTACCCCAGTCGCCGAAATGCCCGTCGCCGCAATAACAGGCCGAGTGGTATTCAACGATATCGCCAGTGAACATCACGTTTTCATCGGGCACATGGATCACGATATCGCCGGCCGTATGGGCGCGGCCCAGATGCATCAGATTGATCTGGCGGTTGCCCAGATAGACGGTCATATCGTCGGAAAATGTTGTGGTGGGCCAGGTCAGACCGGGAATGCTTTCATAGCCTTCAAACAGACGCGGGAAGCGTTGGAATTCGCTGTCCCAGTCTTCCTGACCGCGTTCAACCACCATCGCACGGGCGGTTTCACCCATGATGATCTGGCTCGCCCCAAAGGCCGACGCGCCAAGAACGCGCACCGCATGGTAATGGGTCAGAACCACGTGGCTGATCGGCTTGTCGGTCACGGTACGCACGCATTCGATGACTTTGTTGGCCAATCGCGGGGTGGCCTGCGCTTCGACAATCATCACGCTGTCGTCGCCGATGATTACGCCGGAATTGGGATCACCTTCGGCGGTAAAAGCCCAAAGGTCTTTGCCAACTTCGGTGAAGCTGATCTTCTTTTCGGTCATGTCGTTTTGGGATGCGAATTTCTTGGTCATCAGGTGCTCCGTTGTCCCGGATTTACTCCGGGACCTCTTGGTTTCCAGGGGGCCCCGGATCAAGTCCGGGGCTGCGTTAATTATTTCGTCCAGTCAGGTTCGGTAACGGCAGGCAGGATTTTTCCCGCGCATTCGCCAAAACCAACGCGAAAACCGTCGCCTTGGGCAAAGCCTGACAATGTCGCAGTATCACCGTCTTCGAGGAAATTTCGGGTCTCGCCCGAGGCCAGCGTTATCGGCTCTTTGCCGCCCCATGACAGTTCCAGCATACTACCGCGCTGGTCTTTTTCGGCGCCTGAAATGGTACCTGACCCCAGCAAGTCGCCGACATTCATTTCACAGCCGCCAACCGCGTGGTGGCACAATTGCTGCGCGGCGGAATAGTACATTTCCTTGTAATTCGTGCGCGACAGAACCTGAGGTTCGCTGGCACCCTGGGTTTGAAGACTGAATTCAAGGTTGATGTCGTAAAGCATCGGCTTGGGTTCGCGCAGATAAGGCAACAGTTCGAATTCGCGGGCAGGCGTCGAGGTGCGGAACGGCTCAAGTGCGGCACGGGTGACGATCCATGGGCTGATCGTGCTGGCGAAAACCTTGGCCTGAAACGGCCCAAGTGGCTGGTATTCCCACGCCTGAATATCGCGCGCCGACCAGTCGTTCAGGATCACATAACCAAAGATCATCTCGTCGGCTTGCGACACAGTCACCGGCTGGCCCATTTCATTGCCGGCACCGACGATTATGCCCATTTCCAGCTCGATATCCAGCCGTTTGCAGGGTCCGAAATACGGCACATCTGCGGTTGGCGGTTTAAGCTGGCCCAGCGGGCGGCGGATTTCGGTGCCGCTGACAACCACGGTCGAGGCGCGGCCGTTATAGCCGATGGGAATATGCAGCCAATTTGGTGGCAGCGCGTTTTCCGCGCCGCGAAACATCGTGCCGACATTGGTGGCGTGGTGGCGACCAGCGTAAAAGTCGGTATATTCGGTGACCACAATCGGCAGGTGCATTTGCGCGTCGGACTGCTTGACCAAGGCCGCCGCGCACAGCTTTGCATTGCCGCTGAGGGCTTTGCTGCCGCCCTCGGCCAGAAGGTCCGTCAACTTGGCCCGCAGACGCGCCCAGGCGTCTTGGCCGAGGTCCATAAACTCGTTCCAGAACGGCAGGTCAAACACCGGATCATCACCGGTCGAGATCACACCTTTGTCTTCCAGCATCGCCAGATCAAGGATCATATCGCCAATTGCCACGCCACAACGCGGGTCTTCGCCTTTGGTCGAGAAGACCCCGTAAGGCAGGTTGTTCAGCGGGAAATTGGTCGTCGCACTATTGGCGCTTTGGACCCATGATTTTTTCAATGGCATAATTATTCCTTGGTCAGCAGGCCCCGGATCAGGTCCGGGGCTGCGTTGGTTTACTTGGTTCCGGGCGTGCCGTCGAACTTCTTTTTCAGGTCATCCCAGCAATCAACGTAATCGTCCTGCAAAGGTGCCTCGTTCACGGCGAACGGGGTCAGGTGCTGCGGGAAACGGGTTTCAAACATGAAGGCCATGGTTTCCGCCAATTTGACTGGCACCATCGGCTCGTTGCTGGCCTTTTCAAAGGCGTTATAGTCCGGGCCGTGTGGGAGCATCATGTTGTGCAGGGACATGCCGCCGGGAACAAACCCTTTGGGTTTGGCGTCGTACTGGCCGTGAATATTACCCATGAATTCGGACATGATGTTCTTGTGATACCACGGCGGGCGAAAGGTATTTTCTTGCGGCAGCCAGCGATCTTTGAACAAAACGAAGTCGATATTGGCGGTGCCTTCCTGACCGGACGGCGCTGTCAGAACGGTGAAAATCGACGGATCGGGATGATCAAACAGCACCGCCCCAACGGGTGCGTATGTTCTGAGGTCGTATTTGCAAGGCGCGTAATTGCCGTGCCATGCCACGATATCAAGTGGTGAATGGTCGATGAACGTCTCGTGAAACTGGCCGCACCATTTGATCACAACCCGGCTGGGCGCATCGCGGTCTTCAAACGCCGCGATCGGGGTTTTGAAGTCGCGGGGATTGGCAAGGCAGTTCGCACCGATCGGGCCACGGCTGGGCAAATCGAATTTCGCGCCATAGTTTTCGCAGACAAAGCCGCGTGCGGGGCCATCCAGCAGCGTGACTTTGTAGACCAGACCGCGCGGGATGATGGCGATCTCCTTGGGTTCAATGTCGATAATGCCAAGTTCGGTTGTGAACCGCATCCGGCCCTGTTGCGGCACCACCAACAGTTCGCTGTCGGCGGAATAGAAATACTCGTCTTCCATATCGGTGGTGACAAGAAAGCTGTGGCTGGCCATGCCAACCTGGGTGTTCACATCCCCCGCCGTGGTCATCGTGCGCATGCCGGTGATCCAGGTCAGCGGCGCATCCGTCATGGGGATCGGATCCCAGCGGTTTTGCACCAGCGACTGGATATCGGGATCAATCGCCGGGGCGGATTTCCAGTAAGGCACCTCGGTGCGTTTAAACCGGGCGACATGCTTAACCGACGGGCGGATGCGGTAACACCATGTGCGTTCATTCTCGCCACGGGGGGCCGTGAAAGCGGTGCCGGACAGTTGTTCGGCATAAAGGCCGTAGGCGCATTTCTGTGGGCTGTTCTGCCCTTGCGGCAGCGCGCCCGGCAGCGCCTCGGTTTCAAAGTCATTGCCAAAACCCGGCATATAGCCCGGCGTTGTTCCATAGGCCGTTTGCCCCTGAACCATCTGATGTGGTTGAGATTGCTTGTCCATCACGTCCCTCTTGTCGCAGCCCTGTTCGTTTGGCAGTGCCTCACTATATCGTTGCAAATGCAACGATGTCAAGATGCAGAGGCTAATTCCGATTGGCTATTGGCGGTTTGAAATCAGCCTGATCTTACACCATCGGCCAGCGCGTCAGCAACCGCCGTGCCGCAGGTTATTGTGTTGGCTTTGCCGCCAAGATCGGCAGTTCTATAGGCAGGATCGGCCAGAACCACCTCGATCGCCGCGACGATTGCGGCGGCGGCATCAAGCTGGCCGAGATGTTCCAGCATCATCGCCCCCGCCCAGATTTGACCGATTGGGTTGGCGATTCCTTTGCCAGCGATATCAGGGGCCGATCCATGCACCGGTTCAAACAGCGACGGAAACCGCCGTTCGGGATTGATGTTGCCGGATGGTGCGATACCGATTGTACCGGTACAGGCGGGCCCAAGGTCAGACAGGATATCGCCAAACAGGTTAGAGGCGACGACCACGTCAAACCAATCCGGATGCAGCACGAAATTGGCCGCCAGAATATCAATGTGGTACTTATCGACGCGAATTTCGGGATAGCTTTGCGCCATCAACGCGACCCGTTCATCCCAGTAAGGCATGGTGATCGCGATGCCATTTGACTTGGTTGCCGAGGTCAGATGCTTGCCGCGCTTGGCGGCCAGATCAAAGGCGTATTTCAGGATGCGGTCAACGCCAACCCGGCTCATTACGGTTTCCTGAATGACAACCTCGCGCGGCGTGCCTTCAAACATCCGCCCACCAACCGAGGAATATTCGCCCTCGGTATTTTCGCGTACGATCATCATGTCGATATCACCGGCTTTACGCCCTGCCAGCGGCAGCGGCACGCCGGGCATGGCGCGGGCCGGACGCAAATTGACATATTGGTCAAACTCGCGGCGAAACTTGATCAGGGATTCCCACAGCGAGATGTGGTCAGGCAAAACTGCAGGCCAGCCAACCGCGCCGAAAAATATCGCATCCGCCCCGCCCAACCGCGCCTGCCAGTCATCCGGCATCATCTGGCCGTGTTGCAGATAATAATCGGCGCTGGAAAAATCGTGATGGGCGAAATCAAAGCCCAGATCAAACCGCTTGGCGGCGACGTTCAGCACACGCAGCCCTTCGGGGACCACTTCTTTGCCAATCCCGTCGCCGGGAATGACTGCGATTTTGAAGGTGTTGGTCATCGGATTTGGTCCTTTGTTGCGGCTTTGATATGATTGACGCAAATGCCCGGCAAAGAAAAGCGCGCTTTCGCTTGAAACCCGGTCTGTTCCGTGGCCATATTAAATCGTCTCAAACGCAACGAAAGGCTTGGGCCTTGGCGAATTTTGTTCTGGATGATTTTCTGGCCTATCAGTTGGCGGTTCTGGCAAATCGGGTCAGCGACGGGTTCTCCAAACGCTACCGGGCAAAATTCGGCATCACCGTGCCGGAATGGCGGGTGGTCGCGCATCTTTCCCAAGGCGAGAAAGTGTCGATCCGCGAGATTTACAAAAAGGTCGAGATCGACAAATCCAAAGCCAGCCGGGCCGCAGCGCGTTTGGTCGAGGCCGGATATGTCAGCAAGAAGGTCAATCCCGATGATCGGCGGCTGGTCGAGCTGTCACTGACCAAAAAGGGCCGCGATATGATGGCGGAAATCGAACCGATGGCGGATGCGTTTCAGGCCGAGGTTCTGGAATGTCTGCCGCGCGAGCAACGGCAGGCGTTTGCCGCCGCCCTTAAAACCATGATGGAGAAATGCCAATGAGCATCACGTTATACGACTACTGGCGTTCGTCGGCGGCTTACCGGTTGCGGATCACGCTGAACCATATGGGTCTGGATTACGACGCGATCCCGGTTGATCTACTGACCGGCGCCAATCGCGGGGCTGAAAACCTGGCTCGTAATCCACAGGGGTTGGTGCCGACGCTGGTGATAGACGATCACACGTTCACGCAATCTCTGGCGATCATCGAATACCTGAATGAAACACGGCATGGTGATTTGTTGCCTGCAACCGCACTTGGCCGGGCGCGGGTGCGGGCGATATCCTATGCGATTGCGATGGAAATTCACGCGGTCTGCAACCTGTCTGTGGCCAAATTCGCGACTGATAATTCCGGCGGTGGGATCACGATGAAAGACTGGATGCAGATGTTCATTGCCAAAGGTCTTGCGGCTGTGGAACGGATGCTGGACGCCCCACAAACCGGGCGTTTCTGTCATGGCGACCGCATGTCGATTGCCGATATCTGCCTTGTGCCGCAGATTTTTAACGCGCAGCGATGGGAGGTAGATACCAGTGCTATGCCGAGGATCAACCGGATCATCGCAGAGCTTGAGTCGATCAAGGCTGTTGCCGACGCGCATCCGGATATGCATCAACCGGCTTAGGGTTTACTGCACCTCAACCACGGCGGCTTGGGACCGCCCAGCGCCGTCGATCACCGACAGGCGCAGGAATCCGGCCCCCCGCATCGGCAGTTCGGCTTGCCGTTCGCGGGTGGCAATCAACATCGGCACCCCATCGGCGATCCATGTGAAGGGCGGCGTACCACCCCGGACTTTCACCACCAGCGGGGTTGCCTGACTGCTGTTAAGCCCCAGGTCGACCTTTGCGCCGTTGGGTGGAAAGGCGATCTCGGGCGGATTATTGGCTTCAAACCCGGCATTGGGGCCGCGAAACCGTTTAAGTTGCTGGGGAAGCTGGGCGTTTGACACGATCAAAGTGGCCGGAGGCGGTGGCGGCAGTGCATCAAGCGACGGCTTCAGGCGGCTGAACGCATCAAACAGCAAGGGTGCCGCCAGTTCGGCCCCCATCATTCCCGGCACGGATGCACCATCCGGGCGGCCAACCCAAACCCCGATCACATGCTTGCCGTCAAAACCTATCGCCCAGGCATCGCGATACCCGTACGAGGTGCCGGTTTTATAGGCCAGATTGTTACGCAGGCTGAGGTTTGGCCCCTTCACGCCGGTCAGGATATCGCTGACCTGCCACGCACTTTCAGGTGACATCAGCGGTTTTAATGCCGCTATGCGCACCAGCGGCAGTGTATATTTCGGCGCAACGGCGATGCCACCGTTGGCGATCCCACCATAAAGCGTGACCAGATCGACAAGGCTTAGACCGACACCACCAAGGCCAATGGCAAGCCCCGGAACCTCACCCGCTGGCAAGCGCGCCTGAACCCCGGCGCGGCGCATACGACTGACTAATTGCTGCGGGCCGACTTGTTCCAGCAGGGCAACTGCCGGAATGTTCAGCGAATATTGCAGCGCCTCGCGCAGGGAAATTGTGCCGTAAAATTGCTTGTCAAAATTCTGCGGCGCATAGGTGCCAAAGGCAATCGGGCGATCCTCGATCAGGGTTTCGGGATGGGCGCGGCCAGTGTCAAAGGCCAAGCCATAGATCAGCGGCTTTAAGGTGGAGCCGGGCGAACGGGTTGCCCGTGTCATGTCAATGAAACCCTGCTTTTCATGGTCCAGATACCCGGCCGACCCGACCGAGGCCAAAACCTGCCCGCTTTGGAAATCCATCACGAATATCGCGGCAGACAGGCCAGCGGACAGGCCATTAACGTGATTTTTCGCCAGCTTTTCCAGCGTTTCCTGTAGGGGTTTGTCTATGGTCAGGCGGTGCTGTTGCACCAGCGGCTGGCTGCGGGCAATGCGGTCAGACAGGTGCGGTGCGATGGCCGGAAAGGGCTGGCGGGCGGTTGGCACCGGTTCGGTCATGGCGGCTTGGGCTTCGTCTTTCGGCAAGGCTCCGGCCAAGGTCAGGCGGGCAAGAACCCGGTTGCGGGTGCTTTCAGCCACGTCGCTGGCGCGATCCGGACGGCGGGTTTCCGGGCTTTGCGGCAAGGCGATCAGCAAAGCCGATTGCGCCGCTGTCAGGCGGTTCGGTTCCTTGCCAAAGTAACTGATCGAGGCAGCGCGCACCCCCTCCAGATTGCCCCCAAAGGGCGCGAGTTTCAGGTAAAGATTCAAGATTTCGGTCTTGCTCAGCTTGCGTTCCAAGGCCAGCGCCACCCGTATTTGCCGCAGTTTCGGCCCCCAACGCCCAGTACCGCCGCCTTCGATCAGGCGCGCCACCTGCATGGTCAGGGTCGATCCGCCTGAGACGATTCCGCCGTGCCAAACCGCCTGCCCCAAGGCGCGGGTCATGGCGCGCAGATCAACGCCGTTGTGGCGGTAAAACCGTTTGTCCTCATAGGCAATCAGTTGGCTGAGATAGCGCGGATCGACATCCTGAACCGTTGCAGGCAAGCGCCAGCGTCCGTCTGACACCGTATAGGCCCGCAGCAGATCGCCGTTACGATCAAGCACCGTGACCGAGGTTTCAAGCTCCAGCGGCGGCAGGTCGGTCTGCGCAGTCCAGCGGTCAATCGCGAACACAGCGGCGCTGACAAGCGCCACCGACAGAAGGCCCGCACCCAGCCAGCGTTTAAGGGCAGGCGCGCGCCGCTTCATGTTTTACTTAGCCGCCACTTCAACCACACCCACACCGGTACGGGCGCGGAATTGCGGGCGGTACATGTCTTCGACACTGGCCGCCGGATGGTGGAACTTGCCGGGCGAAATGGCGCGCACGATATACGCCAGTTGGAACGGTTCTTTGCTGGACCAATCCACCGCTGCCACAAAACGTTCGGCGCGAAATTCAGCGTGTTTCGGTTCGGCGTTCAGTTGCAGCCAATCCAGTACGGCCACGTCGCCGGATTTCACAAGGCTTGGAATGTCGATTTCAAACCCTGCGGGAAGTGGGTCATTGACGATCAACCGCGCCTCGGAATACCGGTCGGGGCTGACCTTTATCAGCACCACCATCCGGTCGTTCAGAGCCACGTGATCGGGCGTTATCTGCTTGCCATCCATGGTGAAATAAAACCGGTTGATCGCATAGCCATTGCCGCTGGCCGGTTCCGGATCGGCGGGAATGCCAAAGGTTGTCAGCACCGTGGTTGCGGATTTGCCGGACTGGTTCAGGACTTCAACTGTTCGGTCGCTGCCGGTTTGGGCATCAAGCACCTGCACCAATGGCCCACCTGCGGGTTCGCCGTTTATCAGGAAAGCGTCTGGCGCAATATCCTCTATCAAGGCATTGGCAGCCATCAGGGACCACATGTTTTCCTGCGTGGAACGGCCCCGGTGGGTGGTTGCTTCAGGGGCAATCCGGCCCGCCAGCGCTGCCTGGTCGATCACCTTGGATCCGGCCTCGACCGCCAATGTCAGGATCGCCGCTGAATCGCGCAGATTGGTGCCGTAGTCAATTCGCCAGACCTGATCCTCGGCCTTGGCCAAGCTGCGGTCAAGCCGGGAGCTGGCAAAGCGGAACATGAAATCGGCCCGCGCCTGATCGCCATAAAACGCCAACGCAGCACCCAGTTGCGCCATCGCAAGCGGCGAGCCGAACTGATCGGCCTTGGTATCGGCGTAATATCTGAGGTCGCCAATATTTGCCGCCCCTTCGCGTGCCAACACCATCAGCGCATAGGCAATATCTTCACCGCCATTCTCAAAATCAGCGGCATAGTTCACTTTGTTTCGAAGGTTATCCATTGCCAGCTGAAATGCCTGCGCTGGCACGGTATAGCCTTTGGCACGGGCCCGGCTGAGGAAATCACTGACATAGCTGTCAAGCCACAGGTCGCCCGAAACCGGAGACCACAGCCCGAACCCCCCATCCGAGGATTGGTTCGACAGAACCTCGATAATCGCCTGCTCAACCCGCGCGGCGGCGGTTTTTGAGGCGTTCAGCCCCATCGCCTCGGCCATCTGTTCGAAATAAAGCAGCGGCAAAGCCTTCGAGGTGATCTGTTCCGTGCAGCCATAAGGATAGCGATCAAGTGCCGAAAGCAGCCCCGGCGCATCAAACCGCGCAATTGGGCCGACAGCCAAAGTGGCCCGCCCCGTGCCCGGCACCATGCCCGCAAAAACTTCGTTATTCAGGGTGAAGACATCGCCATTACCCAGTTCGACCCGCGCGGTGCGGGCGATTTCCGGGTCATTGGCACGGATCGGCAGACCAAGCGTTTTGGTCAGAACCTTGCCGTCCGGTGTTGTCAGCGTCACCGTGATTTCGGGCGTCCCGCTGGCAGGTGCTGTGATCGGTATCGCCAGCGTCGTGCGGCCAAGTTCGGCCAAGGTCACACTTTTTGGCAGGCGCGCGGTGTCAAGGTAAAGGCCGCCACTTGCCGACAGAGCAATCCCGACTTTACCGGCCGGGCCCGTCGCATGTGCCAGTTCCAGCAGGATCCGGCTTTCGTCGTAAGGGGCCAGAAAGCGCGGCAGGCTGGCGGTCAGAACCACGGGGTCGCGGATCAGAACGTCCTGTTCCGCCTGCCCGACACCGGTTTCAGACCAGACCACTGCCATCAGGCGCAGAGTCCCGTTAAACTCGGGAATATCAAATTCAGTTTCGACAAAGCCGTCGGCACCTACGGTGATTGGCCCGGAAAAGTAGGCGACCAGTTCGTCCGTTGGCGGTGGGCCTTGCAAACGATCGGCCAAAGGCCCGTCGCCGCCGGACCGGATCTGCCCCTTAGACCCCTGCATCCCGTCGATCAACCGCCCGTACACATCGCGCATCGCCATGCCGAGTTTACGCTGGCCGAAATAGTGACCATCCGGATCAGGTGATGTGAACGCGGTCAGGTTCAGAATGCCAACATCCACCGCAGCAATCGTGGCATACGCGGTGTCGCCCGCCGTCAGACCATCGACCTTCAAGCGCGCGGTCATTGTATCGCGTGGGCTGGCCTGATCTGCCGAAACGAACGCGGCGGACAGGCGGTGCTTGCCCGGATCAACCGTCGCCCAGCCAAGGCCCAGTGCGCGCGCCGGATTATGGCCCGCCGCGACATTCATCGGGCGGATGACGTTGACGGTAACGTAAGCCCCAGCGCCCCATTCTTCGGTCACGGCCAGATCAATCAGGTTTTCACCCTCGGTCACCGCAACGGTTTTCATCGCAATCAGGTGATTGCTGACCACCGAAACCAGCGCCATACCGGCATAACGCGGCACCAGCCGCAATTGGGCGGTGTCGCCGATTTGATAAAGCTTCTTATCAAGCCCGACTTCCAGAGTGTCGGGCGTATTGGCGCTGTCAGCGGGTGCGTACCATCCGGCGTAAAACTTATAGGCCGCAGACAGGTATGGCCCATCAAGGCTTTCCAGTTTCAACTCGTATTGACCCCAGTCAACCGCCGCTTCAATGCGTTGTGCAGCCGCCGCCGCAAGCGATGTTTCACCGCTGGCGATCCGGGTGCGGGTGACGACAGGTTCGTAATCCCAGTTGCCATAGCTCTGATACCACTGATACCTTGTCTGCACGCGGTTCAGAACCCAGCCCACTTTGCCCACGCCAATTTGCTGCAGGTCCGGGCCAACCGCCAGAACGTCAAACTGCGCCAGATCACCCTCGGCCACCACACCGTCAAACAACGGCTTGATGCCAATGAGCGCACCATTTGGGGCAAGTGCGCGTTCAATCGCGCGTTCAACCGGGCGACCTGACCCTTCGCGCAGTCGCACCAGTGCTGTCATCTTCAGCGGGCGGGAAACCTCGCCAACATCCGGCAAAGACAGGCCAAAGCTTGCCTTGCCCTTTGCGTCAGTTTTGAAATTAACCGCGGCAAAGGCGATTTGAACCGAAAATGCCTCGTCTTGCCGGCCAAACTGATAACCGGGAAAACCGTCAAGACCATTGGCCAGCGTCACACGGGTTTCCGCCTCGATTGCCAGATCGGCCCCCGGCGCACCGTACAGGTATTTGGCGTCAACCTTGATTTGTGGCACATCCGTCACCCGGATCGGCTGGTCGCCAAGGGCCAGATCAAAGTCGATGCGTTCAGGGATCAGGTCTTCGACAAGGAACTTTTGCTGCGTCAAAGCCGCGCTGTCCACATCGGTATGAAGGCGGATATTCCACGTACCGCGCTGCGCGGTTTGCGGCAATTGAATTGCCAGAACCCGCCCGCCTGCGCCCTGATCGGGCAGCAATTCACGGCTGAATTCGATGCCATCCGGGCGGGTGATTATTGCTGTCAGCGGCAGATTGGCCAAAGCCTCGGCCTTGGTATCCCGCGCCAAGGCGGTGGCGAAAACCGTTTCGCCGGTGCGGTACGCGCCGCGATCGGTTGTCAGGAAAACATCAATCGGCGGCGGCGAAACGCGGCCTTTGACGCCACGATCCGACAAATCAAACGCAGCATCCGTGAGGCTGAGAAACGCGAAATCCTGTTTGCCTTCGGAAACGGTCACCAGCGCCGGTGCAGCGCCATTGCGACCTTGCAACAGACCGGGTGCAAACAACGCATAGCCGGCGGCATCGGTCGTCGCCTCGGCCAGCACATTGTTATTGGTCGCGATCAGTTGCACCGTGACGCCAGCCTTGGCGGTGGCAGTGTTGAGCGAGCGTACAAACACATGCAGCCCGTCGCCGCCAGTCATCGAGGCAAGGCCCAGATCGGTGACGATAAACCATTGCGCGGCGGCATTGTTATCGTATTTATCTGTCCCCGGCACCCGCGCGCTGAGCACGTAAACGCCCGGTTCAAATTCCTTGACCGCGTCGCCAATAGGCAGGGCGGTTGTGACATCCTGATTCAGTTGCCGTTCAATAATGCCAGTCCCTGACCAGACTTTTTCACCCAACTGACTTTCTAGTTCAGTCTGATCCCACACCGAAATCGGCCGCGTGAAATAGTCATTCTGGATCGCGCGCAGCAGATTTCGGTCGCCGACACGGTGGATCGTCAGGTCAACTTCGGTCAGGTTGGTGGTAACGATCGGGATACTCGCGCCCTCGCCTTTCGGCAGAACATAGGCCTTGCCGGTGAATCGGGCCGACGGATCGCGGTCACGCACGTAGATATTTATATCAACCGGTTTCTCCAGGCTTTCGCCACTTTGCGCGGGCAGGCCCTGACGGAAGTTCAGGTTGATGCGTTGACCATGCAACAGTCCGTTAACGCACAGCTGATAGCCATCCGCCTCGACCGCCATACCAGCGGACGGCAGGCGGACATAATTGGCATAGTCAACTCCGGCAGGCACCAGGGTTTCGGAGAATGTCACGCAAACCCGCGGCGAAGCAGCGTTATTATCAACCTGATGTTCGGTAATACGAAAGCCAAACAGGCCGATAGCACGATCAAGAGCGTCGGCCGTATCCAGACGCGGCGCGATGGCCTGCGCCAGTCGCAGCGTCGGGATGGTCAATCGACCTGTCGAGCGGTCTTCTAACGCGCGGGCCAGTACGTTCAAGGCATTAACCTGAACGCCGGAATTTGCGCCGCGCATGTAGCCGTTGATCGCTGCCGAACTAGCGATTCGTTGCAGGGATTCGCGCTTTTGGGCATCGGATTTTGACGCTTGCAACGCGATTTCAGCCATTTCCACCCAGCCATCGGCGGCATCCGTCAGGTTCAAGCTGGCCCCGATAAATTTCATTGCAGTCAACAGGTTGCCACCTGTCCGCGCATTCCGCGACGCCTCGAGCAGTTGTGGGGCTGTCCATTGATTGGTGATGTAATCCTGCGCCAAGCCTTCCGCCTGATTACGCGCCTCGGTCAGAAATGCCGCCGGCAGAAAAGCAATCGTCTTTGCGCGCGTGCCTTGTGCCGCAAGGACTGCAGGATCGGTGTCAAGAATCCGGGCTGAAACCGCGCCGTCAAATGGCTTCATTTCGGCAATGTCGGACTTCGGAAAACAAGCGTTCGATTTCACATTAAATGTGAAAGCCCGGCATTTCTGATCCGCCAAACAGATTTGTTGGCAAGATGTAAACGAGGTTTCGAACACCGGTTGCAGATCGCCGCCATAAAAATCCATGTTTTGCATCACCGCCATTCGACGGGCGGGAATAACATCCTGATCTGCCTGTACGGCCCCGGTCTGCAGAAATAAACCTGTGGTCAGGACGACAGCGAAAGCGGTGCGGAGCATGCGCGAAATGAAGGCCATTGAAACCTCTCTGATTCCATAAAAATATTTCCTGAATACTCGCATATATAGACTGGAATTAGCAACTTTTACCCGAATTTTTATTGGAACCGCCTGCAATTGAAAAAACTTTGAACGCGTTAAAGTCTGGCTAACGGTTTTTGAGCATGCTGAACCAGCCGAATTTTTCGGGGAGGTATCAATGCGCGGATTGGTCTTTACAGAGTTTCTGGATTTTGTCGAAACAACGGCAGGACCGGAAATGGTTGAAACCATGCTGGACAGTTGCGATCTGCCCAGCGGCGGGGCCTATACGTCTGTGGGCACCTATGATCACGATGAAATCCTGACGATGCTTACATTTCTGCATTCGGCGACGGGTGCCGATATGGCCGGCATGGTGAACGCCTTTGGCCGAAACCTGTTTGGCCAACTGGTGCTGCAGCATCCGTGGATTGTTGAAAACAGCATTTCATTGCTGGACTTTCTGGAAGGCATAGAAACCCATATCCACCGCGAAGTGCGCAAGCTTTACCCCGATGCGGAATTGCCAACGTTTGATACCGAAAGACCGCGCAGCGGAATGCTGGTGATGAATTATCATTCCACACGCCCCTTTGTTGACCTTGCGCATGGGATGATCCTGGGGGCGGTTGATCACTTCAAGAACACCGTGCAGATCACGCGACATCATGCTGACGAACCCGGTGGTTTTGGCGCCCGGTTTGAAGTGACTGTCGCCGAATGACGCCGGAACTTTACCAAAAAAAATTCGAACGCGAACGTCGCTCCCGATTTGAGGCCGAACGATTGCTCGAACTGAAATCCCGGGAACTCTACGAGGCCAATATGGAATTGGCCAAATATGCCGACGATTTGACGGATGAAATCGAGTCCACGCAAATTCAGTTTGCGGCGGTCAAAACCAAGGCCGATACACTGGAAAATCAGACCACCGAACTGGGGCTGGAACTTGATAAAGCAAATATTGCGGTTTTCCGGGCGGAACGGCGCCTGTGGAATGGAATCGAAGCGATAAAAGACGGTTTCGCCCTGTTTGATGCCGATGACCGGCTGGTTGCTGCCAATTCCGCCTACACCCGGTTTCTGACTTTTTTAAAGGATGAGGTACGACCGGGCCTGAGTTATGAGCGCATCATCCGCACGATGGCTGCCTCGGGTATTGTTGATTTTGATGGCGGGACTGAAGAAAGCTGGTGCAAAGCGGCGCTAAATCGGCCTCAGCAACAGGACGCGGCCAGTTCGGTTGTAAAATTGAAAGGTGACCACTGGCTTTGGGCCTCTGACAGACGCACCGAAGACGGGGATCTTGTATCTTTGGTTTGCGATATTACACCGACGAAACGACGGGAACGCGAACTTAACGATGCGCGCGATCAAGCCGAGGCCGCAAACCGCGCGAAATCGGCGTTTCTGGCAAATATGAGCCACGAAATCCGCACGCCGATGAATGGCGTGATCGGCATGGCCGATTTGCTGTGCGAAACCAGCCTTGACGCCGAGCAGATGCAGTTTGCCGAAACGATCCGCAATTCCGGCGAGGCTTTGCTGGTCATTATCAATGACGTACTGGATTACTCCAAGATCGAGGCGGGCAAGCTTGACCTGTTCCCCGAGCCGTTCAATCTGGAAGGGTGTGTGCATGATGTGGTCAAGCTGATGCAGCCCAAAGCGCACGAAAAACATCTGGACCTGCTGATTGACTACGACATGTTTTTACCGGCCGATTATGTCGGCGATGTCGGGCGCATTCGGCAGGTTCTGACCAATCTTGTCGGCAATGCGGTCAAGTTCACCAGCCAGGGATTCGTTCTGGTGCGCATCGTCGGCATGGCCGTTGGCTACGGGCAGCAGGAAATTCACGTGGTCGTGGAAGATAGCGGGATCGGGATTGCGCCAGATAAACTCGCCCATGTTTTTGGCGAGTTTAATCAGGTGGATGATCAGGCCAACCGAAAATTCGAGGGCACGGGGCTGGGGTTGGCGATCTCCAAGCGGTTGATTACCCTGATGGATGGCGACGTCTGGGTCGAAAGTGTTCTGGGTCAGGGGTCGTGCTTTGGCTTTAAGGTTTCATTGCCAATCAGTGACAATCTGCGCGCCGAAACCAACCCGGTTCGCCCAGCCTACAGTAAGGCGCTGATCGTTGACGATCTTGAGGTTAACCGCCTGATTCTGGAACGACAGTTGGGCTTGCTTGGGCTTGACGCGGTATGTTGCAGCAATGCGCCGGACGCGATGGCGATGCTGGCCCGACCGAACCACGGCATTGATGTTGTGCTGACAGATCACCAAATGCCGGATTTAGACGGAATTTGGCTGGCGCAGAATTTGCAAGCCACACAGCCGAATATTCCGGTTATTTTGCTAACGTCAAGCAACGGCCCGGTGCGTTCGCATATGGAAGATGGTTTGCTGGCCGGCTGCCTGAGCAAACCTATTCTGCGCAAAGATTTGTGTAATATCCTGCTAAGTGGGGTCGCCGAAACCAAAACGCCTTCGACCCCTGCGACCCATATTCCCGCGCAACCAGCGGGCCCTGAAAACCGGCTGCGGTTGCTGGCCGCCGAAGACAACCGGACCAACCAGTTTGTCCTTAGTAAAATGGTGCAGAGCATGGATGTCGATCTGGACTTTGCCAGTAACGGCCACGAGGCTGTCAGCAAATTCAAAACCGGCCATTATGACGTTGTTTTCATGGATATCTCGATGCCGGAAATGGACGGTATCGAAGCGACCGGGTTAATCCGCACCTACGAAACCGAAACTGGGCAAAGCCGAACCCCTATTGTCGCGCTGACCGCACACGCAATGGCGGGTGATGCGCAGCGCTTTCTGGATGCCGGCATGGACCATTATATTACCAAGCCACTGAAAAAGGCGGTGATCGCCGAAAAGCTGGCCGAAATCGAGGCGGGGTTCGGGGAAGGATCACGGCAAATGTTCCCAGCAGAAATCTCTGAAAAGCCGGCCAAGCACGCTGCTGATGCCCGACTTTAAAAACGGTTCCTGAAACACCGCCAACGCGTCATGAAAACAGGCTTTGCGCCGGTTCGGTTTTGGCGCTGAATGGTCGCCTGCCCGGTGCGAAACGTCGTGCGCATGTGGTCAGTCGCAAAGTCTGGTTCTGACCCTTAATGCGGTTGGACACTTGGCCGGTTCTTCAAATGGGATAACAAATTCAAGGTAGTTCGTACCGCCTACCCGTTGATGGTAAAGCTGGCGGGTCAGATGCCGGATCAGGAACCAGCCGAACCCGCCTTCCGGCAAATCCTTTCGGCAAGCGGCTGGGCCAACGAGATTGCCGGCCAGTAAGCCGCTTTCAGGTAGAGGCCGGCCATTGTCGGCCACCAAACATTTCAACGCCGCGTCAACAACCGTCATCCGGCTCCGCACGACCCCCGGTGCGACCCCCGAAAAGGCGTGTTCGACAATGTTATTGTAAACCTCGGCGAGAATTGTTTCGACCTTTTCAACTTCATCAGAATCGACCCCGAATTCCTGTAACTTCTGTGACAGGTCGGTCAGGGCTTGACGCGTTGCCGTGTCAGAGGCGCAAAACGACTGATAGATCGTTTGCTTGTGGCCCAAACCACCAATTGAAAGCATGTCCATTTTCACAACACGTTCCTTCAGATAAACATCGCGCTTTTCGGGGGTGCCGCAACAGCGGCGTCAACGCTGTCAAAAATCGAAAAGACAGAATCCATACGTGTCAGCCTGAAAACCCGGTCAACCGCGGGCGTCAGGCAGGCAAGGTCAAACACCCGGTCCGGCCCCAGCAATTTGAACACCGCCACGACAGCACCTAGGCCGCTGCTATCCATGAATTTCACCGCCCCCATGTTCAAGACAACGCGCTGTGCGTCCTCGCCCGCCAACTGGCGGAATTCATCTTTGAATTTGATCGCCACAAGCGAATCCAAACGTTCGCCCAGACAATGCACCACAACCGTGCCGCCGATATTTTCTTGCTTCAGTTCCATAGCTTCCCCGCATTACTCACCAAGGCAGCATCGGCAAATTCGGTTAAGCAATGCTTTTCAGGCGCACCAAAATTACAGACAATTGCGTCTTTCCCTTGCCCGCACGGGGTTTTCTTGAAATATCTTCCGTACAGAAAACCAACAGGAGCGTGACATGGACACAGTTGTAATCACCGGAGCTGCGCGCACTGCGATGGCCGGTTTTCAAGGTGCGTTTGCAGGCGAAACCGCAGCCACGCTTGGCGGTGTGGCAATTAAGGCAGCACTTGAAAATGCGGGTATCGCGCCGGGTTTGGTGAACGAAGTGCTGATGGGCTGCGTTTTGCCTGCGGGTCAGGGTCAAGCCCCGGCGCGGCAGGCTGGATTTGCCGCCGGTTTGGGCGAGGAGGTTCCAGCCACCACGCTGAACAAGATGTGCGGCTCGGGTATGCGCACAGCGATGATGGCCTATGACCAACTGGCGTTGGGCCATAGCGGTGTGATCGTCGCTGGTGGCATGGAAAGTATGACCAATGCGCCGTATTTGCTGCCAAATATGCGCAGTGGTGCGCGGCTTGGGCATGGGCAGGCAATGGATCACATGTTTCTGGACGGGCTTGAAGACGCCTATGACAAGGGCCGTTTGATGGGCACATTTGCCGAGGATTGCGCGCAAGCCTTTCAGTTTACCCGCGAAGCGCAGGATGAGTACGCAATTGCATCGCTCACGCGGGCGCTGGCTGCGGAAAGCCGCGGCGCTTTTGCGGGCGAAATCGCGCCGGTAACGGTGCGCAACCGCAAAGGTGAAACCGTGGTTGCAACGGATGAGCAACCGCAATCCGCGCGGCCGGAAAAAATCCCGACGCTCAAGCCCGCCTTTCGCAAAGATGGCACTGTGACGGCGGCGAATTCGTCGTCGATTTCTGATGGGGCGGCGGCGCTGATCTTGACCCGTGAAAGCATCGCAAAGGCCGAGAACCTGCCGCTTCGGGCGCGCATTGTCGGCCATGCCAGCCATGCGCAAGCGCCGGGTTTGTTCACGACCGCCCCGGTTCCGGCCGCCAGAAAGCTGCTGGACCGGATCGGCTGGAAGATCAGCGATGTCGATCTGTGGGAGGTGAACGAGGCGTTTGCCGTCGTGCCGATGGCGTTCATGCATGAAATGGGCGTTTCGCATGATATCGTCAACGTGAATGGCGGGGCTTGCGCGCTGGGGCATCCGATTGGCGCCAGTGGTGCGCGGATTATCGTAACGCTGCTGCATGCGCTGGAAGCACGCGGTCTGAAACGAGGTGTCGCGACGATTTGTATCGGCGGCGGTGAAGGTACGGCGATTGCGATTGAACGGCCATGATGGCGGTTGATTACGGCGAACTCGGGCCGCGTCTGATCGCACTTTGTGACGGTGAGGCCGACCATATCGCCGTGATGGCCAGTGTGGCTTGCGAGGTGTTTCACGCCGATGACCGGTTTGACTGGGTTGGGTTTTACCGCAATGTGGGGGATCGAACCTTGAAAATTGGCCCTTATCAGGGCGGACACGGCTGCCTGACGATCCCGTTTGACAAAGGTGTTTGCGGGGCGGCGGCGCGCTTGCGGCAAACGCAGTTGGTGCCGGATGTCGAAGCATTTGACGGACATATCGCCTGTGCAGCGTCGACCCGGTCTGAACTGGTGGTGCCGGTTTTTGATGCAACCGGGGCTTTGATCGCGGTGTTTGACATCGACAGCGACCAGCCGGATGCGTTTACCGAACGTGACGCCGCAGAAATGGAAACTCTGATGGTGCGGTTGTTTGCCTGAAGGCGTGGTTGCGAAATCTGAACTGAAGGCGCTTTAGGGCCGCTCGGCGCAGGTGCCGCGCACATCGTCAACCGGTGCCAGTTCCATCGTCATATCTTCGTCAAGCCGCTGAAAAAAGGCAAAGTCGCGGGTTATATATTCGGGGCCGGGGCGTGATTTTCCGCCAAAATGCACGCGGACAATCAGGACATTTATACTGCGGATAAAAGTATATGAAACCGTTGCCGGGATGCCGCTGTTTGGGTCACTATCAGCGGGTATTCCCATTTCAGGCGGTCCGCATCGTCTTGGGTGACGATCCCTGCCTTGTTTGCTTGCCGGGCAACCGTGCCGGTCAAGATGTGGCGTTGGCTTTGCGGCAGCAGCATTTCAAGCGACGCTTTGTTGTAAGGTCCGGTCACATAGTCGGTGATGTTGCAATCCACCGTATTTGCGATTGCACCATCGGGCCGCAACCGGATTCTACGCTGAAATCGGCCTTGCCGCAAACCGTTTAAGCCAAAGCCCGGCTGGGAACCCACGCATATCCGTTTTCACACAGAATATAGGCCTCGCGCAGGCCATGCGGCTTGTCGGTTGGGGTTTGCAGGATCAAACCGCCAAACGCTGTGGCGCGGTCTGTGGCCTGATCGGGGTCGGTATCATAAAGCCTGATCTCGATTCCCGCGCCGCGTGGCGGGGTTTCGGGCAACAAGCCAAGCAACGGGTTTGAATGATAGGTCGCGTCAGCGTGGAGCTGAAACACCTGCGCGCCGTAAGTCATGATCGCGAAATCATCCGAGATCTGATGGGCCTGCATTTCAAATACCTGCACCAGAAATTCGGCCAAGCCACGCACGTCGCGCACCAAAAGGTTCAGGCCTATGCCTTTCAGGCTGGCGCCGAATACGCCCGCGCTAACGTTTTCATAGTCCATCTGGTGATCTTTCGACACATTACGCAACAGCAGGCTTGAACACGGTTATCGCCTGTGTCAATCTTGGATATGATAAAAACACCCACCCCCCCGCTGAAATCCTGGCCTGATGCCGCTGCGCGTTTGGTCGCTGTTGCTGCGGGTCGTTCGCCTGCTGATCTGGTGATTACCAACTGCCAATGGGTCAACGTGCATTCCCGCGAAGTGCTGCCCGACAGCCAGATCGCCATTGCTGACGGTCGGTTCGCCTATTGCGGGCCGGATGCAAGCCATTGCATCGGGCCTAAGACTGAAATCATTGATGCTGGCGGAATGTTTGCCATTCCGGGGCTGTGTGACGGGCATATGCATATTGAAAGCGGCATGTTGACACCCGGGCAGTTTGCCCGCGCGGTGATCCCGCATGGTACGACGAGTATGTTCACCGACCCGCATGAAATCGCCAACGTGCTTGGGCTTTATGGCGTGCGCCTGATGCATGACGACGCGATGATGCAGCCGGTCAATATTTACACACAGATGCCGTCTTGCGCGCCGTCCGCGCCGGGGTTGGAGACCACGGGGCATGAACTTGGCCCTGACGAGGTGGAACAGGCGATGGCTTGGCCGGGGATCATTGGGCTTGGCGAGATGATGAATTTTCCCGGTGTGGTCAATGGCGATCCCAAAATGCTGGCGGAAATTGCTGCAACCCAGCGCGCCGGTAAAACCGTGGGCGGGCATTATGCCAGCCCCGATTTAGGGCCTGCGTTCAGTGCCTATGTGGCGGGCGGGCCTGCGGATGATCACGAGGGCACGCAAGAAGCCGACGCGATTGCGCGGGTGCGTCAGGGGATGCGGGCGATGCTGCGGCTGGGATCAGCCTGGTATGACGTAAAGGCGCAGATCACTGCGATCACTGAAAAAGGTCTGGATTCGCGTAATTTCATTCTGTGTACCGATGATTGCCATTCCGGCACGCTGGTGAACGAAGGACATATGAACCGGGTTGTCCGCCACGCCATTGATTGCGGATGTGATCCGCTGGTGGCGTTGCAAATGGCGACGATCAACACGGCGACACATTTTGGGCTGGAGCGCGAGATCGGGTCGATCACGCCGGGGCGGCGGGCCGATGTTGTGCTGACCTCGGACCTCAGGACTTTGCCGATCCATCGGGTGATTGCGCGCGGTCGTACTTTGGCGATTGACGGTGTTTTGATGGCCGAGGCGGAACAATTTGGCTGGCCGGATGCGGCGCGTAAAACGGTTAATCTGGGCAAGCATCTGGCAGCAGATGATTTCGCGATACATGCGCCCGAAGGGGCCAACGCGGTCAAGGTCAAGGTGATTGGTGTCGTTGAAAACCAAGCACCAACCAAGGCGCTGACGGCTGAACTTGAGGTGCGCGACGGCTTGGTTGAAGGTGATCAGGCCAAGGATGTCTGCCAGATCGCGCTGGTCGAACGACATCGCGGCACCGGGGCGGTGACCAATGCGTTTGTGTCGGGCTTTACCTATAAGGGTGATTGCGCCGTTGCTTCAACCGTGGCGCATGACAGCCATCATATGATCGTGGTCGGCACCAGCCGCGCCGATATGGCCTTGGCAGCGAACCGTTTGGGCGAGGTCGGCGGCGGCATAACCGTTTGGCGCGATGGCAAGGAACTGGCGCTGGTGCGTCTGCCGATTGCCGGTCTGATGTCCGACGCCCCGGCCGAGGAAGTCGCGGCAGCCGCCGACGCGATGGTGCGTGCGATGGCGGAATGCGGTGCGACCCTGAACAATGGCTATATGCAGCATTCCCTGCTGGCGCTGGTTGTCATACCGGAATTACGGATTTCCGATATGGGCCTGATTGATGTCACGCGGTTTGAAAAGACCGATTTATTTGAAAAGATGTGAACTTTGAACCTTGAACCTCATAACCTGCCTTTGGCGGAACCACCGGAATATCCGGCTGAACAATTTGACAATGCCGAAGCCGCGGTTGCCCGGCTGAAGTTGCTATATGATCAGGCCACGGATTTCCTGAAGGCCGAGTTTCAGGCCACCCTTGCCGGGCGCAAACCGCAGGCACGGTATCGGGCCTATTATCCCGAGATCTGCCTGACAACGACCAGTTTTGCCCATATCGACAGCCGTCTGTCGTTTGGTCACGTGGCGGAACCCGGTACGTATTCCACCACGATAACCCGGCCTGAACTGTTTGACGGCTATCTGGTACAGCAAATCGGCCTGATCCTGGCCAGCCATCAGGTGCCGGTCACTGTGCGCCCGTCAACCACGCCGATCCCGGTGCATTTTGCGCTGCAAGACGATACCGATGTGGCGGTCGGCAACTCGCAAGGTCTGGAATTTCATTTGCGCGATGTATTTGATGTCCCGGATTTGGCGACGACCAATGACCAGATCGTCAACGGGTTTCTGACCTCGCATCTGGATGGCCCTTCCCCGCTTGCGCCATTTACCGCCCAGCGCATTGATTATTCCTTGGCGCGGCTGTCGCATTATACCGCGACCGCGCCGACGCATTTCCAGAATTTCGTGCTGTTCACCAACTATAAATTCTATGTCGATGAGTTCGCCCGTTTTGCCGAAGGCGTTCTGGCTGACCCGACATCGGGTTATACGGAATTTGTGGCCCCCGGAAATAAGGTTTACCAGGCTGGCGAAACCATCGGCGAAACCACCCTCACCCCGCAAATGCCGGCGTTTCATTTGAAACGCGCGAACGGCAACGGCATTACGCTGGTGAATATCGGGGTCGGCCCCAGCAATGCCAAAACCGCCACGGATCACATTGCAGTTTTGCGCCCGCATACCTGGCTGATGCTGGGGCATTGTGCGGGCCTCAGGAATTCGCAAAGTCTGGGGGATTTCGTGCTGGCGCATGCTTACCTGCGCGAAGACCATGTGCTTGACGCCGATTTGCCGGTCTGGGTGCCGGTGCCCGCTTTGGCGGAAATCCAGATCGCGCTGGAAAATGCCGTGGCCGAAGTTACGAAACTGACGGGGTATGACCTGAAACGGATCATGCGCACAGGCACTGTCGCCACGATTGACAATCGCAACTGGGAACTGCGCGACCAATCCGGCCCGGTGCAGCGCCTGTCGCAATCGCGCGCAATTGCGCTGGATATGGAAAGCGCCACCATCGCCGCAAACGGATTCAGGTTTCGCGTGCCGTATGGGACGTTGCTGTGCGTCAGCGATAAACCCCTGCATGGCGAGCTGAAACTGCCCGGCATGGCCACTGAATTTTACAGCAGTCAGGTGTCGCGACATCTGAAAATAGGGATTCGTGCGCTGGAAAGCCTGCGCGATATGCCGCTTGAAAGGTTGCATTCGCGGAAGCTCAGGACCTTTGAAGAGACAGCATTTTTGTAATCGGCCAATAAAACTGCCAAAAATGATCGAAAATCGTCCGAACTTGGTATTTTTTGGTACACAAAAGATTGAGTTGACCCGCCGTATCTAGTTAAATGCGCACAATGAACCCCAACGGGTTGTATAACCAAGACAGGAAAGCCTATGAGCAAACCAATGACAAAGACCCAACTCGTCGCCGCTTTGGCCGAGTCGACCGGCAGCGACAAAGCTGCTGCAAACCGTGCGCTTGACGCGCTAAGTGCGATTGTGACCAGTGAAGTTGCCGCTGGCGGGGCCGTGACCTTGCCGGGCCTTGGTAAATTCGCCTGCCGCGACCGTCCGGCGCGCATGGTGCGCAACCCGGCCACTGGCGAACAGATGGCCAAGGATGCCGACCGCGTGGTGAAAGTGACCATCGCCAAGGCGCTGAAAGACGTGATCAACACCTGAACCGTTTAGGGCTTATGGCCCGAATGAGAAGTCTGTAAAGGTCGCCTAGTGGCGGCCTTTATTTTTGCGGAGTGGACAGAGTGGATTTTCGTTCAATCTTTATGGGTCTGGCCTTTGTTCTGATGTGGTCAAGTGCGTTCACATCAGCGCGGATGATTGTGCATGACGCACCGCCATTTATGGCCCTATCCATTCGATTTCTGATCTCGGGCATTATCGCGATCAGCATCGCCGCCGCTTTGGGGCAGTCATGGCGATTAAGCCGGCGCCAATGGACCAGTACGGCGATTTTTGGCGTCTGCCAGAACGCTCTTTATCTGGGGCTGTTTTTCGTCGCCATGCAGTGGATCGAAGCGGGATTGGCCTCGATTATCGCCAGTTCGATGCCGCTGTTGGTGGCGCTGCTAAGCTGGATTTTCCTGAAGGAAAAAACCGCCCCTCTGGGCATTCTGGGGCTGATGGCAGGTTTCGGTGGCGTGGCTTTGATCATGAGCGCGCGTTTGTCACAGGGTGCTGATCCTCTGGGTCTGGCGATATGTGCCATCGGGGTGCTGGCATTGGCTGTGGCCACGCTGGCAGTGCGCGGCGCATCATCGGGCGGCAATCTTTTGATGATCGTCGGTCTGCAAATGCTTGTCGGAAGTGCGGTGTTGGTTGTGCCAGCCCTTGCGCTTGAAACCTTTGTGGTCAACTGGTCGTGGCAGTTGGTGCTGGCCTTTCTGTACACAACCCTCATTCCGGGACTGACCGCCACGTGGGTCTGGTTCGTGCTGGTTGGCCGTATCGGCACAACCCGCGCTTCGACCTATCATTTCCTAAATCCGTTTTTCGGTGTAGCCATTGCAGCTGTTCTGTTGGGCGAGCATCTGAGCCTAAGGGATTTCATCGGAGTTGCCATTGTCACCGCAGGTATCTTTGCGGTGCAGATATCCAAGCGCCCGGCCAAAGCCTAATCGTTACAGCCGTTTGACAAGATTGTGACTTGGCGGTCGTCAAGCGTGTAATGACTGGATTAGCGTTTGCGCTTATGCCTTGTCCAAGCATTGGAAAGGCGTAATGAGCGATCTTTTTTTCGGATATCTGGCAGGCTTGCTGACGCTGATCAATCCCTGCGTTCTGCCGGTCTTGCCGATTGTGCTGGGCTCGGCCATTCAGGCCAACCGACACGGGCCTTTGGCGCTGGCGGCTGGCATGGGTCTGTCTTTTGTGGCTTTGGGCCTGCTGGTGGCAGCGGTCGGGCGGTCGATTGGCCTGACCGAGGAATTGTTGATCCAGATCGCCGCCACGATGATGATCACCTTTGGTGTGGTCTTGTTAGTGCCACGGTTGTCACATGGTTTTGAACTGGCGACGGCGGGTATGGCGGCTCGGGCAGACGGGCAGATTAGTGCACTGGACCAATCCGGACTGAAGGGTCAGTTCTTGGGTGGTATGTTACTGGGGGCGGTCTGGTCGCCCTGCGTTGGACCCACATTGGGTGGCGCGATCTCATTGGCCTCGCAAGGCGAGAGCCTGTTGAAATCCGGATTGATCATGGCCTGTTTCGCAATGGGCATTGGCACGATTATCGTCGTCCTTGGCTATGGGACACGCTCGATGATCTTGACACGCCAAGCGCAGCTGCGCCGCCTGGCTCAATTGGCGCGTCCGATTATGGGGGCGCTGTTCGTTTTGGTCGGAGCAATGATCCTGCTTGGGGTGAATATCCTGATCGAGCGCTGGTTGCTCGACCACCTGCCCTATTGGCTGCAGGATTTTTCGGTCATTTTGTAAACTATGGAGAGAACAATGAAACGACTCGATTTCATGGCTTTGGCCGGTGCAGTGGTATTGGTGCCTGTCGGCGCGATTGCGGGCGAAACGGAAGGTTACACGCGATATCGCCCCGGCGTGGTTGCCGACCTGCTGGCCGATGGTAAAACCGTGTTTGTGGATTTCTACACAGACTGGTGTTCAACATGCCGCGCGCAGGAACGCGCGATCAACGCCCTCAGGCTGGAAAACCCCGCCTATAATGACGCAATGGTGTTCGTAAAGGTGGATTGGGATGTCTATTACGGTTCCGCCATCGCCTATGACTATAAAATCCCCCGTCGTTCGACCCTTCTGGTGCTGCGTGGAGATCAGGAGCTGGGCCGCAATGTCGCTGACGCGTCCAAAGCGTCGATAAAGTCGCTGATGGATTTGGGCCTGACAGGCAGCTGACGATCATAGTTTTTCAAATACTCTGGGGGTCCGGGGGCAAAGCCCCCGGCCCGGCCAGGGGGGCTCTGCCCCCCCAGCGCAATTAAAGGAATTGCGCCCTACCCCCCGGGATATTTAGACCGAAAAGAAATGCATCCTTGCTTATCCGATTAGGCCCTGATTCTCGCCTACTTGCCCGCGATGCAGCAACAGGTGATCCAATATCACGCAGGCCATCATCGCTTCGCCCACCGGAACGGCGCGAATGCCGACGCAGGGATCGTGGCGGCCTTTGGTCACGATTTGGGTTTGCTCGCCAGATTTTGTGATCGTCTGGCGCGGCTTCAGGATCGAACTTGTTGGCTTGACCGCGAATCGGCAAATCACATCCTGACCGGTTGATATTCCGCCAAGAATGCCGCCGGCATGATTTGACGAAAACGTCGGCTGGCCATCGTTGCCCATGAAAATCTCGTCAGCATTGTCTTCGCCCGTCAGGGCGGCCGCATCCATACCTGCGCCGATTTCTACAGCTTTGACCGCGTTGATTGACATCATCGCAGCCGCTAGGTCGGTATCAAGCTTGGCATAAACCGGTGCGCCAAGACCGGCTGGAACACCGCTGGCCACAACTTCCACCACCGCGCCAACCGAATTGCCGGATTTGCGCAACTCACCCAGATAGGCCTCCCATTCCTGAGCTGCTTTAGCATCCGGCGTCCAGAACGGATTGGCCTCGACTTGGGCCATATCCACATTGTTGCGGTCGATTTTATGTGGGCCCATCTGCACCATATAACCGGTGATTTTTATGTTTGGTGCCAGAGCTGCCAACGCCGCACGCGCCACGCCACCAGCCGCCACACGCGCTGCGGTTTCGCGCGCACTGGATCGCCCGCCGCCACGGTAATCGCGGATACCGTATTTCTGCCAATACGTGATATCCGCGTGCCCGGGGCGGAACTTTTCCATGATATCGGAATAATCCTTGCTGCGCTGATCGGTGTTGCGGATCATCAACTGGATCGGATGGCCGGTGGTTTTACCCTCGAACACGCCTGACAGGATTTCAACTTCGTCAGCTTCCTGCCGTTGAGTGGTGAATTTGTTCTGCCCCGGTTTGCGCCGGTCCAACCAATGTTGCAGCATTTCTTCTGTCAGCGGCACGTTTGGCGGGCAGCCGTCAACGGTTGCTCCCAAGGCCGGCCCGTGGCTTTCGCCCCAGGTGGTGACGGTGAACATGCGGCCAAAACTGTTGGTGGACATAGATGCGCTCCTTTGCGTGTGTCTTATGCCTTAGGCGGTCAAGCCTGCCAAGATGTTTACACGACCCTTGCGGCGCGTTCCACCGAGGGCAGCGACAAAACCAGACCCAAACCGATCACCGCCAGCAGGGTTAAGCCTTGAAAGCCCAACTGATAGCTGCCGGTCTGATCGAACGCCAATCCCATTAAGACCGGGCCGATCGCGCCACCGATTGTGCCAAAAAACAGCACGGTTCCGAAAATCGCACCATGCGCGCGCATGCCGAAATAGCTGGCAACAGTTGGCGATACGACGGTGAACAGGCCACCATGCGCAAAGCCGTAACAACCGATTGCGATGAATAATGCCGTGTGGGCCGTTGTTCCGATCAGTGTGAACAAGCTTGCCGATAGAATGGCAAAGCACAGGGTAAATGCCTTTTTGCCGCCGATTTTGTCCACCAGCCCACCGACGGTCAGGCGACCCAGAATGCTGGCCCCGCCGATCACCGACAGCAAAACTGCCGCCTTGGCGCCGGTCATGCCCAGATCCATGCCATGCACGGCGATGTGCAAAGGGACTGCCATCATGGCCGGAAAGAACAGAAACTGGACAGCGCACAGGGTCCAGAACACACGGGTTTCTCGCGCGCGGGCAAAGCTTGTTCCGGACTGCGCTGATACGCCGTCGGTACCTGCCGGTTTGGGTGGATGTTTCATCATCATTGCCGCAGCCAGCAACATAACCATTGCGCCGATGCCAAGGATCACTAGGGCGGTACTCCAACCATAGACCGCGATCAGAATTGCCGCCAAAGGCGGGGTCAGCATCTGGCCCAAAGCGGTGCCAACTTTGACCACCCCGGACATGATCCCGCGACGATGTTCAAACCAGCGTGCGACGGTTGACAGGGTGACAACATCATGCGTGCCAAGGCCAAGGCCGATCAGGGTGCCAAACAGGACGAACAACTGCCAGGGCTGAGTGATCTGCGACAGAAAAATGAAGCCAAGACCATAGGAAAAACCCGTCACACTTAACACGCGGCGCGGGCCGAACCTGTCATTCAGCCGGCCACCGATAATGGCCAGAATGCCCATCATAACGACGCCAAGTGCTGAACTGCCTGACAGCAAGGTACGTGACCACCCAAACGCGGTTTCAAATTCCTTGATGAACAATCCATATGAAAACAACAGGCCGATGACCCCGAACTGGGTCAGGCAGGCACCGAGGACGACGATGTAACGGGATTGTGGCACCGATTTTCCTTTGGGTTGACCGGCTGATTTGCAAGCCGTCTGTGGCAGTGAACAGGCGGTCGGGGCGGCTGAGGAGTTGGCCGGGCCATCTTGTGCAAGCTTTATGCACCAGTTCGACAGCGGCTGCCAAGGCGGATTTCTGTGCTTTGGAACCAGCGCAATATGTGCGTCGCTATTATCCGGTTGCCAGCCGGAATGACCATGGCCAAGGCGGCGTCAGTTCCGCTTACCGGGCTTGCGGCCTTTCAGGCGGTGCACAGTTATTGGGTGGTTCAGATCGCTAAAGCAGTCCACTGCGTCGTGGCCAGACATTGGAGTAGCCATCGCAACCCATCTTGCACTCTCCGACAACTGATCTTATGCTTGCCCTCACCTCGGGGGGCCTGAAAAGGCTGAGATACGCATTAGCGTGACCCGCTGAACCTGAACCGGATCATACCGGCGGAGGGAAGGTAGATGACACTTGTGTCCTTCACCCACCCAACGCCTGTGGACCATTGGAGGATATGATGATCAAGACATCCCTGATAGCTGCGGGATTTGCTTTTGCGCTTTTGGGCGCGGGTAATGCAGCCGACAAACCAGAATTAAACGTCTATACCTATGACAGCTTCACGTCAGAATGGGGGCCCGGTCCACAGATAAAAACCGCGTTCGAGGCGATCTGTGATTGCACGCTGAAGTTCACAACGGCAGGCGACGGGGCCGCTTTGTTGGCGCGGGTTCAGTTGGAGGGCAGCAACGGCAAGGCAGACGTGGTGTTGGGGCTGGATACCAATCTGACCGCGCGCGCCACCGCGACCGGATTATTTGCACCCCTAAGCCGCGCGCCGGTCAAGTTGGATTTGCCGGTGGTTTGGGATGACCCGGTGTTCCTGCCCTATGATTGGGGTTATTTCGCATTTGTCTATGACAACACCAAACTAACGGAAGTTCCGACCTCGTTTGAATCGCTGGCGGCGGCACCTGCGGCGCTGAAAATCGTGATCGAAGACCCGCGCTCATCGACCCCCGGTCTTGGGCTTTTGATGTGGGTGAAGGCAGCTTACGGCGACCGCGCACCTGAAATTTGGGCCGGTCTTCAGCCGCATATCCTGACGGTCACCAAAGGCTGGTCCGAGGCTTACGGAATGTTCCTGAACGGCGAGGCGGATATGGTTTTGTCCTATACAACCTCGCCTGCCTATCACCGGATTGCTGAAAGCGATGCCAGTAAATCCGCTGCTGTCTTTGACGAAGGGCATTATATGCAGGTTGAGGTTGCCGGAAAACTCAAGGCGGCGCCGCAGCCAGAACTTGCGGATAGGTTTCTGGCCTTCATGTTGTCGCCGGAATTCCAGTCTTTGATCCCGGCAACCAATTGGATGTATCCCGCGGTGATGCCCGAGGCCGGTTTGCCGGAAGGGTTCGATGCACCGCTTGACCCCGCCAAAGCGCTGTTGTTTTCCGCAAGTGATGCCGCAGCCAAGCGTGATAGCGCGCTTGATGAATGGCTGACAGCGCTTAGCAAATAGCCATGCTGCGCGTCGCCGGGTTCACTGCTGCCGGATTGCTCGCCTTGCTGACTTTGGGCACGCTGGTGGTCGTGGCTCTACATGCGGGCGGCACAGCGAGGTTGATCGTGTCAGATTGGGCAGCGATCAGGTTTACGCTGACCCAAGCCGTGGTTTCAGCCGTCCTAAGCGTCGGCATTGCGATCCCGATGGCGCGCGCACTGTCGCGGCGTCAGTTTGTGGGGCGTGGCTTGCTGATAACGCTGCTGGGTGCGCCGTTTATCCTGCCAGTGATTGTGGCGGTTCTGGGATTGTTGGCGGTGTTCGGGCGGACGGGCATCCTCAACCAGTTTTTGGGGTTCTGGGGTGCGGCGCCGATCAGCATCTACGGCTTTTCCGGCGTCGTTCTGGCGCATGTGTTTTTCAACCTGCCACTGGCGACCCGGTTGATTCTGCAAGGTTGGGGACGGGTTCCCGCCGAACGGTTTCGGCTGGCAGCACAACTTGGCATGGGGTCGGGCGCGATCTTCCGGCATCTGGAATGGCCGATGTTGCGAACTGTTGTGCCGGGTATTTTGGTAACCGTGTTTTTGTTGTGCCTGACCAGCTTTGCCGTCGCGTTGACGCTTGGCGGCGGGCCAAAGGCGACAACGGTTGAGCTGGCGATTTATCAGGCGTTGCGGTTTGACTTTGATCTGCCCAAGGCGGCTCTGCTGGCGATGGCGCAGTTCGGGCTTTGTGCGATTGCTGCATTTGTGGCGTGGTCGGTGGCGCGGCCCGAGGTGCGTGACATCGCGCTTGACCGCCCGGTTGACCGGTGGGACAGCGCCGCTTTGTCGGCGCGGTTAGGCGATTTTCTGGTCCTCAGCCTTGGGGCGGCCTTTCTGATCCTGCCATTGGCGATGATTAGCCTGAACGGTCTGCCGCATTTGTTGGACCTGCCGCAATCGGTTTTCTCGGCCGCTATACGGTCAGTCATTGTGGCGCTTTCGGCGGCTGGTCTGACGGTATTTTTGGGGTTGCCGCTGGCTTTCACCATCATCCGCAGCCGCCGCGTCGGTGGTCTGATTGAGGCGTCGGCCTATCTGGCACTTGCCGCCTCGCCAATGGTGATGGGGACCGGACTGTTCTTGCTGTTATTCGCCTGGATCAACCCGGCTGAAATCGCGTTGCCGCTGACCGCTTTGGTCAACGCGACACTGAGCCTGCCGTTTTGCCTGCGCGCGATACTGCCTGCCATCAGAACCGTCGAGGGCCGGTATGGCAGGTTGGCGCAAAGTATGGGCGTCACTGGCTTTGGCTATTTTCGCCTGATCCTGTGGCCGAATATCCGGCCAGCCGTTGGGTTTTCAGCCGGGTTGACGGCCGCCTTGTCGATGGGCGATCTTGGCGTTGTCGCGCTGTTTGCCGATCCCGATCAGGCGACTTTGCCGCTGGTTTTGTACCGGTTGATGTCGGCTTATAAGATCGGGGCCGCCAGCGGCGCCGGGCTTTTGTTACTGGGTCTCAGCCTTGGCCTGTTCTGGATTTTTGATCGCGGGGGTCGGCTGAATGCTGCAACTTGACAATGTGGTGATCCGTCAACAGGATTTTTCGCTGCGCGCAAACTGGTCCGTCAATGCCGGTCGCAAAGTTGCGATAATCGGGCCATCAGGCGGCGGGAAATCCACCTTGCTGGCGGCTATCGCGGGCTTTGTTGCGGTGTCAGACGGCCGGATCATCGCCGACAGTCGTGACATAACGGCCTTGCCGCCCGGCGCACGACCGATCAGCCTGCTGTTTCAGGATCACAACCTTTTCGCGCATCTCAGCCTTGGCGATAACGTCGCGCTTGGCCTTTCGCCGCGCCTTAAGCTGTCGCCGGATCAGTGGCGCAAGGTTAGCGAAAGCCTTGCAACGGTTGGCCTTGAAGGAATGGAAGCCCGCAAACCCGCGACGCTTTCAGGCGGCCAGCAAAGCCGGGCAGCCCTGGCGCGCATCTTGTTGATGTCGCGCCCGGTGGTGCTGATGGATGAACCCTTCAGCGCGCTTGGCCCTGCTATGAAGGCTGAAATGCTGGATCTTGTGATGAAAACCCTTGGTCAGACCAAGGCCACATTACTGATGGTCACCCATGATCCGAATGACGCGATCAGGCTTGGGGACCAGACTATTTTGCTGGATGATGGCGTCGCCAACGCCCCGGTTGACACGCAAACGCTGTTTGCGGACCCACCCGCCGCTTTGAAAGCATATTTAGGCTAACCAATGAAAAAGGGCGCGCCGCGAAAGGCACGCCCTAAAATTTCCGCAATCAAGGACCTGTCAGTCTTTGCGCTTGGGTCCGGCCCAAAGTTTCTTGTTGCTCAGATACAAAAGCGACGTCAGCAGCACCATGAAGGCCACCGCCAAAAAGCCGGTATTCTTGCGCGCCATCATCTTTGGTTCAGCCGCCCACATCAAAAATGCCGACACATCCTCGGCCATATGCTCGACCGAATTGGGATGCCCGTCGCGATATTCAACTGCGCCGTCTTCCAGTGGCGGGTTCATCGAAATCCAACCACTCGAAAATGCATGGTTTTCATAAAGCGTCACGCCGGCCTGGGTTTTTTCCTCGCCGGTGAACCCGGTCAGGATTGAGGCGATATATTCGGCCCCGCCCATGCCCTGGACAATTTGATTGATCCCCAAACCCATCGGGCCGTGAAAGCCGGCACGCGCCTTGGCCATCAGGCTTAAGTCAGGCGCGCCAACGGCAGTATTGGCCGGAAACTTGTCCGACGGCCTGCCGGGCCGGGTTTCGCCGGTTTCAGCGTCTGTGACGTCAAACAAGGCGGCAAAGGCTTTGACCTGCTCTGCTTCCAATTGCGGGCCACCTGGTTCAGCCAATGCGCGGAACGCCACTTGGCGCAGGCCGTGGCAAGCCGAGCAGACTTCCTTGTAAACCTGCAAGCCGCGCTGCAACTGATGTACGTCGAATTTACCGAACGGGCCTTCAAACGAAAAGGCGAAATCTTCGGTGTGACCTGTGCCCGCGGCATTGGTTGCCCCTGTTCCCAAGCCGAATGCAACGAGTGCTGCGAGTATGCTGTTCTTAATCATCTCGTCTGTCCCTTTGTTCTGTTCATTCAGCCGCAGACGCAGATGCGTCTTTGGGTGGGTAATGGGCATCGAAGTCTTCTTCGATGGTTGCAGGCACTGGCAGTGGTTTTTCAAACACGCCCAGCAGCGGCAAGACCACCAGGAAATACCCGAACCAATAGCTGGCACCGATCAGTGATATCACCGGAACCATGCCTTCGGCAGGTTGCGAGCCGCACCATGTCAGCACCACGAAATCCACCGCCAGCAACCAGAACCACCACTTGAACGACGGGCGATACTTGCCCGAGCGCACGGTTGAGGTGTCTAGCCAAGGCACGAAGACCATCACGATGATCGACGCGAACATCGCGATTACGCCAAAGAACTTGGCGTCAACGATGCCGCCGGTCACAAGGTTGACCAACTGAACCGCCCAAACGTCCGAGGTAAAGGCCCGCAGAATTGCGTAGAACGGCAGGTAGTACCATTCAGGTACAATATGCGCCGGTGTCACCAGCGGATTGGCTTCGGTGTAGTTGTCCGGATGACCCAGATAGTTCGGCATAAAGTATGTGATCGCAAAAAAGATAGTCAGAACGACGCCCAGCGCGAACAAGTCTTTCACCACAAAGTACGGCCAGAACGGCAGCGTGTCTTTCTCAGCCTCGGCTTTCGAGCCGCGGCGCACTTCAACCCCTGACGGATTGTTGTTGCCGGTGGTATGGAACGCCCAGATATGCACGATCACCAGACCGGCCAGAACAAAGGGCAGCAGGTAATGCAGGCTGAAAAAACGGTTCAGCGTTGCGTTATCAACCGCAGGTCCGCCCAGAAGCCATGTCTGGATAGTTTCACCAATGCCCGGGATCGCACCGAAAAACCCGGTGATAACCGTAGCACCCCAGAAAGACATCTGACCCCAAGGCAAAACATAGCCAAGAAAACCGGTTGCCATCATCACCAGATAGATCAGCATGCCGACAATCCAGGTGACTTCACGCGGCGCCTTGTAAGACCCGTAATAAAGACTCCGGAAAATATGGAGATAGACCGCAAAGAAGAATAATGACGCGCCGTTAGCGTGCAGATACCGCAAAGCCCAGCCGCCGTTCACGTCGCGCATGATATGTTCGACACTGTCAAACGCCATGCTGGTATGCGGCGTATAATGCATCGCCAGCACAATACCCGTCGCCAGTTGCAGCGCCAGACAGAACGCCAGAACGATGCCCCAGATCCACATCCAGTTCAGGTTCTTCGGTGTGGGGATCATCAATGTGTCATATAGGATGCTGACAACGGGCAAACGCTCGTGCAGCCATTTTTCTACGCCCGTTTTGGGCTCGTAATGATCGTGTGGAATACCGGCCATTTACTGTCTCCCTTAACCGAGCTTGATGGTTGTGTCGTTCATAAAGACCGCAGTCGGCACCGGCAGATTGCGCGGGGCCGGGCCTTTTCGGATACGACCAGCAGTGTCGTAATGTGATCCATGACAGGGGCAGAACCAGCCGCCGAAATCACCGGCCCCGTCGCCCAAAGGCACACAACCCAAATGCGTACAAACGCCCATCATGACCAGCCATTCACCGGCTTCATCCAACGTGCGGTTCTTGTCGCTTGCATCTGCACTGTCTGCAATGTTTGCGTTCTCGGCTGCAGTGTCGACCAGATCGACCAAGGCCACGCTGCGGGCGGCGTCGATTTCGGCCGGGGTGCGGCGGCGGATGAATACCGGCTTGCCGCGCCACTTGACGGTGATCTGGGTTCCGACTTCGACACCGGAAATATCCACTTCGACCGAGGACAGGGCGAGAATATCGGCGGAGGGGTTCATTTGGTTGACCAGTGGCCAAACGGCGGCACCTGTGGCAACTGCCCCAGTGGCCGCGGTGGCCACATATAGGAAGTCCCGGCGGGTGCCTGCGTTGTCTTCTGCGTGAGACACGAGTTTCTCTCCTTTGCCCGGCCCGGAAAACAGGCCAATATCATACGACGAACCCCAAATCGCTTTGGGGCTTCCGCGGGTTACTACACAACGGCTTGCCCTAGGTCCAGCGGACATTCGGGCGCAGATAACAGGAATGTGAAAGATTTGAGACTTGCGGTTTACCAACCCGATATTGCGCCCAATCTCGGGGCGATTTTACGTATCTGTGCATGCTTTGGCGTGCCGCTGGATGTGATCGAGCCATGTGGCTTCCCATTGTCCGACAAATCCTTGCGCCGCGTGGCGATGGATTACGCCGGACAAGCCGATTTTAGCCGGCATGATTCGTGGTCTGATTTCGTGACACTTACCCGCCCTCCACGGCTTATCCTACTGACAACAAAGGCGGAAACAGACATCTGGGATTTTGATTTTCGCGCTGACGATACTTTGATGATGGGCCGCGAAAGTGCCGGCGTACCGGATGATGTGCACCACGCCTGCGACGGCCATGTCCGTATCCCGATGCCCGGCGGCGGGCGTAGTTTGAATGTCGCGGTGGCGGCGGGGATCGTTTTAGCCGAGGCGTTGCGGCAAATTCGGGGTTCAAATTGATCTGGCTGCGCGCTAGGGTCGCAGGCCACAAATAAATTTGGACCTGCCAATGAGAATGCATGCCGTCTGGAAAACCCGCGCCGTCTTGCTGGCGATGATTCTGGCTTTCTCGCTCAGCAGCAAGAAAGTCGAGAAACTAGGCGACACCTATCAGATCGTCCTGCCGGTGCTGGCTTTGGGCTGTTCGGCGGTTAACGGGCAAGCGGTTGATTTCTTTGTGCGCTACTGGGTGCAGTGGGGTATCGTTCACGGCAGCAAAGCGGCCTTGGGTGACGCGAAAATCAACCAACGGCCAAACGGCAACTATAGCGGCATGCCGTCGGGCCATACGGCGACTGCGGTACTGGGGGCCAGTAATCTGGTGCATGAATGCCTGACCGGCAGCCCTTGGGTTAAAGGCGTGGTCATCCTGACTGCAGGTTTTGTTGGCGGCTCGCGCATCGAGTCCGAGGCGCATACGATCTGGCAGGTATTAGCGGGGGCTTTGGTCGGTTGGCTGACCGAGCGTGCGTTTCGCAAGATGTCGCCACTTGCATGGATGCGACAGGCAAGGCAGTGGCTGGCCGCACGTTTTGGGCGCGGCCAGGCCTGAGGATTATTCCAGCGGAACCGTGTCCAGCATGCTTTGGGTTTGCCCAAAACCTTTTTGCCAGGCTGCAAGATTGGGCCGCCCCTTGCGCCAATTTCGTGCTGCGTGGCGGAAATCAAGGTATTCCAGCGCACAGCCAACCGCCACCTGCCCCATTGTCAGGGGGCCGGTCAGATGTGCAAGCCATGTGGTATCCAGTGCATCCAGCGCGCGGCTGACTTTTTGCCACTGGCCTTCAACCCATTCCGGCATCCGCTTGTCCTCAGGGCGAACGCGGGATTCGTAAACCATCAGGATCGCCGCATCGGTCATGCCATCCCCCATCGCTTCAAGCGTCAGGACCGGCCACAGAGCATCACCTGAAGGGTAAAGTTTGCCACCGGCGCGGGCATCCAGATAGCGGCAGATAACGCGGCTGTCGAATATCGCAGGGCCTTTTTCAGGCTGCAAGGCCGGGATTTTGCCAAGCGGATTGTGATCCAGTGGCATGGTGCCGGTGTTGACCGGACTTCCGGCCGCAGGCACCAGTTCAACATCACCCAATTGACCGGTTTCGGCCAGCAGAACCATAACTTTGCGCACATAAGGCGACGTTCGGGAGTAAAACAGTTTCAATTTCAGACCTTTCGGAATTTAAGACGCCCAAGGGCAGTTGCATCAATTTCGATACCCGGACCATTCGCACCAAAGCGGATCACCCGCCGCCAGCGCGCCTGCGCATTAACCTGAGCGCGGTCTTTGGCGTGATGAGCAGCCAAACCTTCCGCAACACTGTCCAGCGCGTCTTCGTTGGCTTGCAGGGTGGCTGAACGGGCGACTTTGCGACTAAGTGCATAGGCCGCAACAGCCACCACGCCGTAACGCAGTGCAACAGCGGCAACCGGGGCAAGAGGTAACGGCATGATAAACCTTTCTACAAGACAGGCTCAGCTTAGGGATAAGCGGGCGGTCAATCAATCTTTTCGGGTGGCGCACGCATCAACTTTGCCAGATCGGCGGTTTCTGATCCTATGCCGGCAGTTGCCATCGCATCAGCGGCGGCCAACCGGGCCGCTTCGGGCTTGTTTTGTGCCAACTTCCATGTGCCATCCACAGTGCCGATTTCCAGCTCGATCGGCACGATCATCCGCAACAGTTTTGCCAAGGCGTCAGGGTCTACTTTGTCAGTTAACCAAGGGGCCTTCGGCATCAGCCGGGCTTCAAAATTTGCTGACAGCCGGTCCAGATGCGGGCGCAGATCGGCATCATGCTTGAGCTTCAGATCACCGCGAATATGCACCGCAACATAGTTCCAGGTCGGCACCTGATCTTCCATTTCATACCAGTCAGGTGACACGTAACTATCCGCCCCGCTGATCGCCAGTATTGCAGGTCGTGTTCCACCTGCCAATGCGCGGGCAATCGGGTTCGAGCGCATAAGATGCGCCTCGATCCGGCGGCCATCTTCGGTCATCACAAAGGGCACATGGCTGATCAGCGGCCCGGCCTCGCCGTTAATACTGAGCACACCAAATCCGCGCTTGGCGGCAAAATCCAGATTGGTCTGGCGTTCAGTGCCGCGATAGATGGGGTTTGGATGCATTCACAGACTTTCCGGAAATAAGGTAACCGGATCACCGGCCTGCCACTTTTTATACTTGGTCATAACTGCCGCGAACTCTGAGGAGGCTAAGAACATCGCAAGCCAGCGTTTCAAATGAATCCAAGGCTGCGAATCAAACCACACCTGGTCGACCGCGGCAAGCTGCCGTACAAAGGGTGCAATAGCCATATCGGAAAGGGCTGTGCGGTCACCAAAAAGAAAGCTGTGTTGCGAAAGCCGCGAATTTAGTGCGTGCAAAAACACACTGGCCGCGTCGCGCGCGGTTGTCCCGTCGCTGTCAGGATCACGGCTGACGTATTTATAATGATCTAGGTTGGTTTTGAAATCACCATCCGCTTGGGCGATCAGATCAAGCATGTCGGCCAACTTCCCTTGTGGCGCAATCAGCCATTCCGCCGGATCGTTTTGCGCCAAAGCCCAAAGCATCACATCCAGGCTTTGGTCAATCACCTGCCCATCTGGCATCACCACCACGGGCACCGTCGCCTTAGGCGAGGTTTCAAGGAATTCCGGCGCTTTGTCACGCAGCAGGACTTCACGTAATTCACATTGAACACCAGCTGCCGCAATCGCCAGTCGGGCCCGCATCGCATAGGGGCAGCGGCGAAAGCTGTAAAGGATTGGTAGCGCGTCAACCATATAGCCGCGCGCCATCTTGTCTGGTGATCCGGGAGCGGACAATTTGGCCGACGGGCTGGTCGGTGGAAAAATGCACCGGTGCAAAACCCGGCGTGCGGCCCATCCGTTTGTTTTCCATCAAAACGCTGTGATCTCGCCCGATCTGGTCGGTCAGATGCTTTTCGACCTGCGCATCCCCCAAAGCCCGCAACCTTGCTGCCCGACCCTTGATCAAAGTCCTGTCCACTTGGGGCATCCGCGCCGCTGGGGTGCCGTGGCGGATCGAATATGGGAAGACATGCAGCCAAGTCAGGTCGCACTCGGTCACCAGAGCCAGCGAATTCTCAAACATCGCCTCGGTTTCGGTGGGGAAGCCTGCGATAATATCTGCGCCGAAAACGATATCGGGACGCGCCGCTTTGATATCCTGACAGAACCGGATTGCGTCGTCGCGCAAGTGGCGGCGTTTCATCCGTTTCAGGATCATGTCATCGCCTGCCTGCAAGGAAAGGTGCAGATGCGGCATCAGGCGCGGTTCGGACGCGATGGTTTCAATCAGCAAGGGATCCGCCTCGATTGAATCGATCGACGAAATCCTGAGGCGGGCCAGATCAGGCACCATTTTCAGAACCCGCGCCACCAGATCACCAAGCCGCGGCTGTTGCGGCAGATCGGCCCCCCAGCTTGTCATGTCAACGCCGGTCAGCACGACCTCGTTGAACCCTTTGGCGGTCAGGCGTTTGATCTGTTCAACCACAATATCAGCAGCGACTGACCGGGAATTGCCGCGCCCAAACGGAATGATGCAAAACGTACAGCGGTGATCGCAGCCGTTTTGCACCTGCACATAAGCGCGCGCGCGACTGCCAAACCCGTCGATCAGCGGCGCCGGAGCGCGGGTTTCCAGCATGATATCGGCGACCCGCATTGTGGCAGCACCGTTGGCATCAGGGCGCGATAATTTGGCCCAACTTTCCGCCTGCATCTTTTCGTGGTTACCCAGCACCAGATCAACTTCGGGCATTGCGGCGAAATCTTCTGGTTTCACCTGTGCTGCACATCCGGTCACCACCATGCGCGCATCCGGGTTTTCTCGGCGCAGTCGGCGGATTTTCTGTTTCGCCTGACGCACCGCTTCAGCGGTTACAGCGCAGGTGTTGACCACCACAACGTTTTCCAACCCCGTCTGGCGGCCAAGCTCGCGCATCGCTTCGGATTCATAGGCGTTCAACCGGCAGCCAAGGGTTTCAAAGACCGGCACCGCAGTCATTTTGTGCCTGCCAGAAATTCAGAGGTGAAGACGCCGTCGAATACATGCGCTGTCGGGCCTGTCATCCAGACACCGTCGTCGCGCCAATCGATCTCCAGCGCCCCACCGTCAACCACGACACGGCATTTCCGATCTGTCAGCCCACGACGCGCCGCAGCAACCACCGAGGCGCAGGAACACGATCCGCTGGCCAGCGTCACGCCAACGCCGCGTTCCCAGATTTTCAAGCGGAGTTCGCTTTGCGAGATCACCTGAACGAATTCAACATTTGTCCGCTCGGGAAACAGCGGGTGGTTTTCCAGCGCAGCACCGCGTGTCGCCAGATCAACGGCATCCGCATCTTCAACAAAAAACACGCAATGCGGATTTCCCATGCCCAAAGCCACCGGGTCGCCGGGAATTGGCAAATGCAATGTCTCCAGTGGATGCGCAAGGGGGACTTGCGACCATTCAAGCTGCGGCTCACCCATGTTGACGCTGTAAAGCCCCGCGCCCAGATCGCGGCAAGCCAACAGCCCGCGTTCGGTTCTCAGGATAATCGCGCTGCGCCCGGTATCAGCAAAAATTAAACCGGCAATACACCGCGTGGCGTTGCCACAGGTCGCTGAAAGGCTGCCATCGGCATTCCAGAACTCAAGCCGCGCGTCCGCGTCATTGGCATCCAGAATAACCGCAAGCTGATCAAACCCCACACCAAAATGCCGATCGCCAATTGCACGGGCCAGTTCTGATGATACCGGATTGGTTTTTCCACGCGCATCGACCACAACAAAATCGTTGCCCAGCCCGTGCATTTTGCGAAACGGTATACCTGATTTAAGCCAGTCCTGATCCATTTCGGTGCTATACCCTTTTGCCAATGCCTTGGCTATATTGGATCGCCGGAACAGATTCAGCAAATTTTCGCGCTGAAATCGCAGATTTTGACTTGACCCGACCCGCACCCGCTTATACCAACCGCCTCCTGTGTGGGCCGGTAGCTCAGTTGGTAGAGCAACTGACTTTTAATCAGTAGGTCTCGGGTTCGGATCCCGACCGGCTCACCAGTTAAATCAACGACTTGCAAGAAAAGTTCTGTGTTTTTCGGTCTGTTTGGCTACCACCAGGCTACCACCGAGTGAACTATCGGTGCATAGATATTTGCTAAATTCAGTAAGTGGAAACCCGTGTCGTCAACTTGAGTACAATCGCCGCCTCGTCCATTCGGATCCCTTCGTCTCCGCCACATACCTTAAAATAATTGAATAATATCAAGTAATTAGGCCTGTGGTGGATTTTTACGTCCCCCATTTAGTCCACCACTCCTGTTTTGATGGAAAGTCTGGATTGTCTTGAATCTTAGATTTCCTGAACTGTGGGTTCATGCAGTTTTTACCTGAAACTGGTCCCTATATCGATGGGCTGGAAGAATTGACCGCCCCAACACTAACGGACCGACTACCCTAGATGAGTGCGCCACATCCCGTCGACGGCATGTTGGTCAATGTAAAGTTCGCCAGCACCCAAGGTGTGGGTTTCTAAAGTAGAAAGAAACTGAGCGGCGTGTTTTTTGTTGCGCCATGTTGGTTCATGGATTTTGTGGACCTTACGGGGTTCTTCCTGAGCTTCCGCTATTAAGTCATATTTTGCTTAATTAAAACAACGACTTGAAAACGTTCTCACTGCACAGGTCCCCATGTGCGTCCCTAAATTGAAAATATTTTGAAGTAACCAAGAGTAACCCTGTAATTTTCTTAATCCGCAATTAGCCTTGACGGCATCCACGTAGCTGTTGCTCTTTAGGATTATGACAAACAAGATTAAAGAATCTAAGCTAAAGCGCAAATTGCTAAAAAATCGTGAACTATATTCAACGATTGGCAAAAAGCCACAAGGGCTTGAACCGCTCGAGATTCGTAAGCGTGTTGAGGGTTTCTTGCTGAACCAAGGCAATCTGAAGGACTCATTTGCCTTTGGTGAAGGTGTTGCTGTTGGTAATACGGAAAAAAATAGAGCGCAGTTTGATCCTGTAGAATCCTACAACAACCAGCCCTCTAGGATTGATAATATTATAATGCTTGTGGATCATGATATGTGTTGTCGGGAAGCAGAGCTAATAAATGAGGCAGAGAACTTCAAGGGATCGTACAATACACTTCTCTTTGGCATTGCCATCAAACTTGCTCATGACCACAAGCTGTCTGATCCGCTCAGGGAATTCTTAATAGAACACCTCATAAGTCCTCCTGATAACCAGAAAAAGAGTATAGGAAGACCAAAGGTAACGACCTTAGATGAACGTTTCCGCTATCAGGCAATTGAATTTGCGAGGCTGCATGGCCTGAAGCCTACTCGAAACGATGGTACTTCTGCTCAAAACAGTGCCTGTGATGTGGTTTCAGCAGCGGCTACGGCTCTATGCCAGTTTCAAATTCCTGGTTTCAATCAAGGGTACGGTTTCGAGAGCTTGAAAAAAATCTGGAATAAATATTCTAAGTCGTGATTGTAGGTCTGTGGGTATTTTATTGTTAAGTTTTGTCCCATGAGTGAACGCTGACCTTGTTGTAGTATGTCCATACATATCGCAACAATAAGGAGAACTTCATGAAGTTTTTACGACGCAGAGAAGTTGAAAACAAAACGGGATTATCGCGTTCAACGATTTACGCCAATATGGCCCTAGGGACTTTCCCAAAGGCAGTTAAAATCGGACATCGCGCCGTTGCTTGGCTTGAAACCGAAATTGATGATTGGATGCTATCACGGATGACTTGAGCGTAGTATTAAACTATAGTCAAGTCATCGTGTCGATCTTCAAGCTTTGTCAGCCGCTCTTTGACAGTGAGATGTATACCCGACATCTCGAGGCGGGATATCACATGGCGTATGATCGGTATTTTAACGAGCAGGAACGAAGCGATATTGTTGTGCCGAGATGAGTTGCGTCGTGTGGGTCACCTCACCATTTTTAGCGGGCTGCGGTCGCAGAACTCACGCAGCCATTTTCAGTCTCGTGGGTATTACCTTGTGATCAATGCAAAATCCTCGACTCAAGCAAAAAGAAAAGTTAGACACAAGATTAGACAAAACATTACAAACTATTGTTATTATTACTTGTCGGTGATCTGAAAATCCTCGTGTCGGTGGTTCAAATCCGCCCCCGGGCACCATTTACAAGTAAAATCAATAACTTATGAAGCTCTTGATTTTCAATGTTCTTCCATCAATACTTAGACACAGTTAGACACTTTCTAAGGGTTTGGATTGGCTGAGGAATCTCAAAACAGCAAGAAAACGATCAAGCATTTGCGGCGTGGACTGAGTATCTACAAGACAGGCAGATCACCTTTCTGGCACGCCCGTATCTATGACGCTGTTAAGAAGAAGTATGTGGTTCGTAGCACTAAAGAGACGAATAGAATTGAAGCGGCAGAAGTCGCTGAAGAGATCGTCGAGGCTTATAAGAAAAAGCAAAATCCTTCCCATGCTGTGAGCAAAGATCGATCGTTTGAGCATTATGCCAAAATCCTGAGTGAGATCACTAAGCAGAAGGCTCGCTCGTCCCGCAATAAGTACGCGTTTGGTGATCAATCAAAGATCCTCTTTCGAGAGACAGATGGTCTAGTCAGTTATTTTGGGAAGTATGATGTAGGTAAGATCACGCCTGGAATGGTGAGGGACTATCTGCTGTTTCTTGATCAGCGCAGAGATAATCCATTAGCGATGTCAACGAAGTCAAAGCAATGCGGTGTGATAAGACAAGTGCTGATGATAGCTTTAGAAGACGGCGTGATTGATATCATTCCCCCAATGCCAAAGATACGCACAGTAGATAAGCCTCGTATAAGCTTCACAGAGGCTGAATATAGCTTGTTACTTGAGACAGCTCGTAGCATTGCGGATGGCGCTGAGACGCTTGTCAGGGGAATTCCTGTGACGCGTGAGCATTACAATGTGATCGTGTTTGCCGTTCATTCATTCCTGCGACCGACAGAGACGGAACTCTTTGGAATTCGTTTTTGCGATATCGAAGTCATGAATGAAGACCCACAGCACTTACTGATGACGCTGACGGGCAAGACGGGCTATCGCAAGTCTGCAACATTGAAGGCAGCCGTAGACATCTTTGAGAAGCAGCAAGCGATGCATATTGGCTATAAGCCAACTGACTATTTGTTCATGCCTGAATATGAGAACCGCACGACAGCAGTGAATACTTACAGGCGCATTTTCAACTATTTCTTGGAACAGGCTGGATTGAAAAAAGACAAAGACGGCAATGATCGCTCCCCCTACTCGCTTCGCCATTATGCGCTTCAAACGCGTCTGGTTAAGTCAGACGGCAAGGTGAACATCTATTGGCTTGCCGAGAATGCAGGGACGAGCGTTGATCAGTTGGAGCGCTTTTACTTGAAGAACTTGGCACCAAGTGCGGCGAAGGTCAGGAATATTCAGAGTTTTGGCGATAATTGATGCGCGGGTCAAATGGGCGCAATACAAGACTTGCTCATAGACGATCTGGATGAGTGACAAACATTTCGTGTGGAAAAGGAGCGAACATATGAAATTTCATACATTGGCACTTGTCGTGGTGCTTGGAATGTTTGGCGTAAGTGCGGAAGCGCAGACTTGTGGCGTTCTTTGCGATTTAAGCTTTTGGGAAAGCGCTTCGGAAGCAGAGGTCAAAGCAGAAATATCAAAGGCTGATCTTACTGCGAGGGACGAGCGTGGTTTGACATCGCTGATGATGGCGGCGGGGCGTGGCACTACTGAAACTGTTAGGATCTTGTTGGATGCTGGTGCTGATGTGAATGCTAGGGAAAAGCATGGTTTGACATCGCTGATGATGGCGGCGGGGCGTGGCACTGCTGAAACTGTTAGGATCTTGTTGGATGCTGGTGCTGATCTTACTGCGAGGGACGAGCATGGTTTGACATCGCTGATGATGGCGGCGGGGCTTGGCACTGCTGAAACTGTTAGGATCTTGTTGGATGCTGGTGCTGATGTGAATGCTAGGGAAAAGCATGGTTTGACATCGCTGATGATGGCGGCGGGGCGTGGCACTGCTGAGAGTGTGAAGGTGTTGTTGAAGGCTGGGGCTGATGTGAATGCGAGGTACGAGAATGGTTGGACAGTGCTGATGTTTGCTGCGTCTGGTGGCGCTGCTGAGAATGTGAAGGTGCTGCTGGACGCTGGGGCTGATGTGAATGCGAGGGACGAGCGTGGTAGAACAGCGCTGATGATGGCGGCGAGGTATGGCACTGCTGAAAATGTGAAGGTGCTGCTGGACGCTGGGGCTGATGCTTCTCACAAAGACAAGGATGGCAAGACTGCTTGGGATCTTGCGCAAGATAATGAGGCATTCAAAGGCACTGATGCTTATTGGATGCTGAACGATGCTCGTTTCAAATGATGGACTTGTTGTCGTAGATTGTAGTAAACAGTTCTAACAGTTCATACTGAACGATTGGAAACAGGTAGGAAACACTATGGGTTATACACTGGGTGAAGCAGCAAAGGCATGTGGAATGTCTAAGGCAACACTATCAAAAGCAGTGAAAAGTGGCAAGATAAGCGTTACTAAAATAAATGCTCGTTTGTTTAGTATAGAAGCGGCTGAACTTCATCGGGTGTTTCCAAAAACAGTTTCAACTGTTTCAAACGAACAGATTTCAACACAGGTAAACACTGAAATATCCAATGAAATTTTGGTGTTACAAGTAAAACTTGATGCTGCCCAGCAACGCATTGCGGATCTGGAAACTGACAAAGAGTCTTGGAGACTTCAAGCAACTCGTTTGCTGTCTTTGGGTGTTGGAAAGGCTAAGGCAGAATCGCGCAATCCCTCAATTACGAATTCGTGAGTACGTATTTTAATTTGACAACCAAGTTGTCATTTATTTATTTGACAACAATTTTGTCATACAGAATAATTCAGTATATCCTTGTGACAGGCATCACTTTGACGCACGCCGGCCCAGAAAATATCGAACGATTGGCATGACCACATCCACCGAAAACCTTGACACCTTGATTTTCAACATCTGTGAAACCTTCAATGACTTTAAGGTGTTAACCGACGATCGGATGTCCGATCTTGGCATCACGGCTGCGATGGGGGTGGCGATGGACTATGTCTATCTGAACGGCCCATCGGCTGTGCCGGATATTGCCCGGGCGAAATCGGTTAGTCGTCAGCATATTCAAAAACTGACCGATGCGCTGATTGGGATGGGTATGGTTATGATGATCAGAAACCCGCTGCACAAGCGCTCGGCCCTTGTGGCGCTGACCCCTAAAGGACGCCAAGCCTTCAAGATGGTGCGCGCCCGCCAGGCGGCGCAATTGGCCCGACTGGCCAGCCAGATGGACGAAACCGAAGTAGTGGCCGCAAATAAAGCCGTGCAAAACCTGCGCCGGCTGCTGGCCGGTTAGGCGGATCAGGCTTAGCGCGCGCAGGTCTTCAGGCCGGACACTATGGCGGTGTAATAGGACATGATGACCCGATCCCCTTGGTGGCGGATGATCGTTTGACCGGCCGTTGAGGATTGAAAATAACTGACGCCACCGGGGAATTCTGTGCGGCTGACAAACATAGCTTTTTCACCGCACAGGGAGGGCGGCAGCGCCCCGCGAAACAAATACCGCTTGGGTTCAGTCACCGACCAAACCGGTATCTCGTGACCCAGATACCATGTCAGTTGCCCGGTCAGACCATAAGCATCTGTGGCAATCCAGACGGCGTCATTGTCCACAGCCAGCTGCCGGATTTCGGCGATCGCGTGATCCCAGCCGCGCCCCTGTGTGAACGGGTTTTGTCCTGAAATCACCACCCGACCGGGCCAGAAGCCAAGCACCAGAACCAAGGCCGCAAGCGTCAGGCCCGTTGGTGCCGCCCAGCGCATCAGGCGACCCTGTCGCGTGGCAAGGGCGGCAATCACTGCCAAGCTGGGAAATATTGGCAGCAACCATTGGCCGCCAGCAACCGCTTGGGTGGCATGATAGGTCAGGTACAGCACAATCGGTGCGATCAGCCACAGCAACACCGGCGGTACTTGTTTTGACCGCAGGCCGGTCAGCACCAGCCAGAACAAAACCGGCGTGACCAACACAATCACCGACACCCAGAACAGCCCGTAATCAACCGCTGAAAACCCTTGCGCCTCGGCCAACCGCCCGAATTGGCGTTCAAGACCGATCCAATCGTGCTGCGCATTCCACAGCGCAAAAGGCACAAGCACCACGCAGCCCAAAACTGCGCCAGCCCAAACCTGCCAGTGTCTCAGCCAGTCTCGCCCGCCTTTGGTGGCGACCAGCCAGATAACCAGCGCCAGACCAAAGAACAGGTTGGTAAATTTCGACAGCACCCCAAGCCCGGCAAACAGACCGATGGCCAGAAACCAGTTGGCACGGCGCGTCGTCTGCACCTCGGCCAAGGCCCAGACCGCCGCGGTCCAGAACAAAACTGACGGCGCATCCGGCGTGGCAGCAAAGCCCAGCACGGCGAAAGGCAGCATGATTTTGCCCCACAGAGCAGCCCGAAACGCGGTTTTCTGATCCGCCGAATAAAGCCACGCAATCCGCCATGTCAGAAGCGTCACCAAAGCGCCCGCCAGCACGGACATCAACCGCACACCAAGCGCGCCCTGCCCCAATATGGCCTGCCCGGCGGCAATGCCCCAGGCAACCATCGGCGGATGGTCGTAATATCCGGCTGACGGCTGGGTGGCCCAAAGGGCGTAATAAGCCTCGTCCTCGACCAAAGGCAGCCAAGCGGCCAGCACCAGATGCAAAACGGCAAACCCAGCGACCAACGCCCAAAGCGCCTTTGATTTCAGCATTTTCCATCCCTTTGCATGTGGGTGATTATTGGCAATAGATGTGTGGGGTCAAGTCAGCATCTGGTAGGGTCAAATCTAGGCTACACAAAAACTTGAACACTAGGTATAGTGGCTTTAAACCAGCAGGTGAACCAAAGGAAAGAACAAGAATGCGTTGTCCATTTTGCGGGAATATCGACACTCAGGTCAAAGACAGCCGTCCGGCCGAGGATCACGTCTCGATCCGCCGCCGCCGGTCTTGTCCGGCCTGTGGCGGGCGGTTCACCACCTATGAGCGGGTGCAATTGCGCGACCTTGTGGTGATTAAAAAGAACGGCAAGCGCGAGGAATTTGACCGCAGCAAGCTGGAACGCTCGATCCGGATTGCGTTGCAAAAACGTCCACTGGATCCGGAACGGATTGACCAGATGATCTCGGGCATAGTGCGCCGGTTAGAAAGCCTTGGCGAGACCGACGTGAATTCCGACAAGATCGGCGAAATTGTGATGGAGACTTTGGCGCGGATTGACACCGTGGCCTATGTGCGTTTTGCCAGCGTTTACAAGAACTTCCAGGCGGCAGACGATTTCGAGGATTTCGTTCACGAACTGCGGCCCCCCCAAGCCGAAGACGAAGAATAGCCCATGCCAAATCATCCGGCTGACGACCGCTGGATGTCGCTGGCCCTTACCTTGGGGCGGCGTGGTTTGGGCCGGTGCTGGCCAAATCCGGCTGTCGGCTGCGTGATCATTAAAGACGGGCGCGTGATTGGGCGTGGCTGGACGCAGGCAGGCGGGCGACCGCACGGCGAAACGCGGGCTTTGGCGCAGGCTGGCGGAAATGCGGTTGGTGCGACGGCTTATGTGACGCTGGAACCCTGTGCGCATCACGGGCAGACGCCGCCTTGTGCGACGGCATTGATCGCCGCCGGAATTACACGGGTTGTGTCAGCGCTTGAAGATCCCGATCCGCGTGTGTCCGGAGGCGGGCATGCGATGCTGCGTGCTGCGGGTGTTGCGGTTGTGGTTGGTGTTGGCGCGGCCGAGGCAGCGTTTGATCATGCGGGTTTTCTGCTGACCAAGACGCAGACCCGGCCCTTTCTGACCCTGAAACTCGCCGCCTCGTTTGACGGGCGGATTGCCACGAATAGCGGCGAAAGCCAGTGGATCACCGGACCCCAAGCGCGACATTTCAGCCATTATCTGCGCGTCACCCATGATGCAGTGATGATCGGTTCTGGCACGGTGCGCGCTGACGATCCTGTCCTGACCGTACGTGGGTTTGGCGACATTCACCAACCAGTGCGGGTGATTTGCGACAGCAATCTTGGCACCGATCCCGGCGGCAATCTGGGTCGTTCCGCCCGTGATGTTCCGGTTTGGCTGTGCCACGGCCCCAAGGCCGCCGCCGCCAATCGCGCGGCTTGGGAGGCAACGGGTGCAACCTTGATACCATGCAAGACCGATGCAAACGGTCGGCTTGATATATCGGATGCCCTCAGCCAACTGGCACATCGCGGCCTGACCCGGGTTTTTTGCGAAGGCGGTGGGCAATTGGCCGCGTCGTTACTGGCCGCAGGGCAAGTGGACCAGCTCATCAGTTTTAATGCCGGGTTGGCGTTGGGGGCGCAAGGCACCCCATCGGTTGCGACATTGCCTGACATGCCTTTGGCGGATTATCCGCGTTTCACATTGCGCGAAACCCGCAAAATCGGCGTGGATGCGTTGCAAATCTGGCGCCGATCCTGATCATCATAGTTTCACAAATACTCAGCTTCACCGCCACAATGACGCGCGCGACGCGAAAATGCCTTGCAGCTTGCTGAGCATCCGGTTGCCCCGCCCGCCTTGCCAGACAACACCTTCATCCAACCGGTCCACCACCACTTCAACCGGGCAGGCAAGGCCGGTTTCGGGATCAAAGTACCGGGGGTATTCGATCAGCACGGCGTGGATCAACGCTACCAAAGTCGGGCGCGTAATCCGGCGTGGTAAGCTTTCGCCAAGGTCGCTGGTCAGGCCCCAACCAGCATAAAACGGGCGGCCAAGGCAGGTGATGGATTTGCCGCGCAACAGCGCCTCAAAGCCCAGTAACGAGGTCATGGTCCAGACCTCGTCTGAATTTTCGATCGCAGCGATTGCATCCATGTTTTGCGCAATCGCGTCTGCATGTTCCAATGCGTTTTCGATCATACCCGGTCGCAAACCGGCTTCGACATCCGGGTGGGGTTTGTAGATGATGAATGCGTCAGGATTGGCTTGCCGCGTTCTTTTCAGCAGATCAATATTGCGCCGCACATCGCCTGCCCCCAACCGGATCGAGGCGTCGTCTTCCACTTGTCCCGGCACCAGAATACGGGTTTTGCCGGTGGGCCAGTCAACCGATTTTGCGCCGATATTATATTTGCTGATCTGGCCTGCAATCAGCCGTTGCCGCAGGTTTTCGGCGCGTTTCAGCGCGTTGGCGGACAGAACGCCAGAGGCGTTGACCATTGCTTCAAGTCGGCTGGGGCGGTTGGGGTCATAATAAATACCCAGATCATCCGCGACCAGCGACAACGGCGGCACCAGTTCTGCGCCCAAACCTTTGGAGCGCAGAAACCCGTCTTCAAGGCGCGACAGCGAAACCCCTGCGGATTGTGCGGCGTTGATTAACGCAGGCGTTTCATGTGCTGCCCAGACCAGGGCCTTGGGCGTTTTGAAATCGGCAGCCGTGGCAAACCGGACGTTTCCACCAAAGAACCGTTTCAAATGCCCGCGCTTCCAAAGCCGCATGCCAAATGCGTCATAGCCAAGGTGATCCTCCCGCCAAGCGCGGGCCTGGGCTTGCAGCGTATCGGCCACGTCTTCAAAGTCACACAGCCGGTCGCGGTAGGGATCGTACCAGATTGGATAGCGCAGCATTGCACCGCTAAACAGGGCCGTGACGCTTAACGCGCGGTCGCGGCGGAGGTGGGTTTGGCGATCCTCGCTTAGACCCCAGCCACCGTAAAACGGCTTGCCAAACAGATGCGGGCGGTGGCCTGCGAGGATCGCTTCAAACCCCATAAGGGATGTCACGGCGTAAACTTTTTCGGCGTTCGCCAACATCTGCCAAGGCGATGCGGCGGCGCTGAACAGGCGGGTATTGGCGTTTTGATCGGTGGTGCCGAAATGGCCTTGGCGATGGCCGGAGGTAACCTCGGGATGGGTTTTGATCAGGATGGTCTTACCGGGGTTTTCGGCCTTTGCTGCTGCCAACATCGCATTGAATGTGGTCGCGTCCGCCCCGCCCAAACGGATCGAGGCGTCGTTGCGGGTTTGGTCGATGACAAGGATATAGCCGTTATCGTCCGGTACCAGATCAGGGTCAAACGCGTTGTATTTCGACAGATGCGCCGATTGCACCCGCTCAATGCCAGCCCTTGCCCTTGCCAACAAACCGGGATCAGACAAATCCGCCGCGTTCAGGATATCTTCCAGATCCGAGGGTTGGTTGCAGTCAAAATACACCCCCTTGCGGTCAATCACCAAGCCAAGTGGCGCTTCGCCAGAACGGCCGGTCTGGACCGAGCGTAAGAAACTGTCTTCGACCGTCAGCAGTTGGCACCCTTGCCGCGCTGCAACCCAGCGACCGCGCTCTGAAGGTCTGGTGCGACCCCAGACGCCAATCAAGCCGGTGGCTTTCGGTGGCAGGCCCAGCGCAATCTGATACCCGGCCAGCGCCAGAATGCGCCGGATGCGGTGGTTGAACATGCCAAGGGCAAAGACATTCAGACGTTCGGCACCGGCCCGGTTTATTGGGTCAGGTGCCGGGCCAACCGGCACGGATCAGCCCCCCGATATTGTCTTTAGCGCGCTGCCGGTGCCGATGCCGGAATTCAGAACGCCCAGCGTCTTATTCCATTGCACGAACGGCGCCTCGGTCACGTAAACCGTATCGCCATCACGGATCTGAAAATCCCGTCCCATGAACATGCCACTAGGTTCGGTCAGGTCGAGTACATATGCAAACCGTTGATTGCCGATCAGATCGTTGCGGCCCAGCAGGGCATTTGCGATCTCGGGCGGCTCATCCCGCAGAATGAAAATGCCAGTCGGATCGGCCAGATTGCTGTTCAGCCCGCCAACTTGCGCCAAGGCTTCGATCGCGGACAGTTTCTGGCTGTTGAACGGAATACGGGTCTGGGTGCCGGTAGCCCCAAGGGCAGTAAACGAGCGGCGATCCTGCTCGACAAAAATCCGGTCACCGGGGCGCAGCGCGATGTCAGCCGCGGGGTTATCAATCAGATCAACCAGCCAGGCTTTGCCAGTCAGCCCGCCACGGGTGACGTTGATTTGTGCGACCTCGGGTTCAATCGTAACACCGCCAGCTTTCGCCAGCATGGCCGCCAGAGTGCGGGTCGTCGCCTCGATCGGGTAAATGCCTTGTCCGGCCACTTTGCCCATGATGCTTATCGAGGAACCGTCGCCTGCCAAGCGGCGCACCAGAACCTGTGGGTCCGGGGTTTGTGCGTCAAGTTTCGAGGTGATGATCAGGCGTAACTGGTCAGGTGTATGGCCTGACGCCTTGATCCGGCCCGCATAAGGCACAAAGATACTGCCCGAGCTGTCAACCTGAATTTCCTGCAAATTGGTCGAGTTTTGCGACTGCCCTGCCAGCAAACCGTCGCTGACATTTTCCCAGATCGTCAGGCCAAGCACATCACCGGGGCGGATCGTGTCAGACCCGACCTTGCCGGCCTTTTTGAACTTGTCGTCGAAATCAATGATCGGTGTGACCGAGGTATACTGGATCACGCGCTCGTTTATGGTGACGATAAAGGCGTCGCCCTGCCGTTGGACCGAGCTTGCAAAAATCTCGCGCTTGTTCGGGCCAGCACGCGGCAATCCGCACGAACCAACTGCCACAAGCAGCACGAAAAGGGATGCCAGACGCACCCCACGGGTAATTTTAGATGACACGGCAATTGCCCCTTGCTGCCAAAACTCTGCCTCGTAGTGTTTTTTTTCGGGCTATCACGTAACCCGTTGCCGTCAACCCTACACAATTGTTTCCAATTTTGCCAATATTCTTTCGCAGGCCTATTTTACCAGCCGCAACTGTTGCCGCGGGGTCGCGTTTTCCGCTTGCAGCGAATCGTAGGGATCGGCCTCGGCCAGCACCATATCCACCACGCCGCGGATCAGACGACGGCGGCTTTTGGCGGCGTAAAATCCGCCCATGACCTGCGAGGTTTCCAGCAGATAATGCCGGTAATCGCGATAGGCCCGCGCGTCAGGCTTCCAGGGATCGGCAAAGAATTCCGGCAAGGGCTGATCTGACACGAATTCCGGTTTGCGATAAACCGAATTGCCGAATGCCTTAAGCGGCAGACCACGCCAAAGCGCTTGTTGGGCGGCCGTGGAGTTGACGGTCACCACCGTGCGGGCAAAATTCATCAGACCGGCCAGTTTACCGCCGCGCACGAAATGCACCCGGTCTGTCACGCCAAATTCGACGGCGGTGTCCATGGTGATCTGGCGCAAGGGATGGCGGCCATCCTCAAGCGGATGGGCCTTGACGACAAGGTGGTGATGGGTCGGCGCCCCTTCGGCAAAAGCGCTGATCACCATACGGATGAATTCCGGCATGGATTTGATCGGGCTGTGGGTTTGGATCGACGCGTCATGGCCAAGTTGCAGCAGAGCCAGATGATAGACACACCCATCGCGGCGAATGCGCAAACTGGCGGCACGACGTTGCAGGGCGTGTAGGGGCAATGCGATCAAGCGTCTGAAATGCAGGCGAAATTCCTCAAGAACAGACACGTCGCGATGGGTTACGTAGTTCTTATATTTTTGGTTCCGAAACAAGATATGCCAATGATAAAGAGCGCCATAAAACGAGTGTTGGCGCATGTCGCCCCACCGCGCCGGGGCATCGGGCAGATCAAGATCACGGTCCTGCAATTCGGCGCGCATCTGATCGACGGACAGATCAAGCAACCGCGAAAACCCGTTGACGCCACCGCGTTCATAGGTCGCCCAGTAAGGCCTTAGATAGCCTTCTTCAAAACAGTGAACCTTTATGTTGCGTCCCTTGGCAAGCCGCACTGCTTGCGCGTGCACGGGGCGAGTATCGCCGTAAAGCACGATATCAGTCACACCGTATTGGTCAAATATCTGCTGAACATGCGACGCCCAATCATCCATTTTCCCGAGAAATGGCAAATAGGTGGATTTGTCGCGCCAAAACGCGCAATCGCCCTGATTGAACCCGACCTTGATGGTTTTAGCCCCGGCCTTTTCCAGCACTTTCGCCAGTTGTGCGAAAAACGGCCCGTGCGGACCCTGCAGAAACAGAAAGACTTTATCCTTGCCTGACGCTCTACCCATTGGCCCTTCGCCCCTGGCTCAAGGCCCCCACATGTGAAAATACCATAATACCCTGCCCTACTGTCGCGATTTTAACCGTTTGCCCGTCGTTTTTCGGTTTTGGATGTTGCCGATTAAGCAGCATCATCTTCAGTATGCGGGTAAATAAGGCGCTATCAAAGCGGATTGTTGCCAAAAATGCGGCCATATCCACCCTTGCCGCGCCATGGCGGGCGGGTTAGGCATTTGGGTAGGAAAAGCAGGGCGAAAACCATGTTCACTGGGATCATTACCGATATTGGCTGCGTGTTGGAAACCAAACAACGCGGTGATTTGCGTGCGCGGATTGGCACGGCTTATGATGTCAGCCGGATCGATATAGGTGCGTCGATCGCCTGTGACGGGGTGTGCCTGACGGTTGTTGATCTGGGGAGCCAGCCGCAGAACTGGTTTGACGTGGAAATCTCGGCGGAAACCGTCTCCAAAACCAACCTGAGCGGCTGGGCAAGCGGCAAACGTATCAACCTTGAACGCGCGCTGAAAGTCGGCGACGAGCTGGGCGGGCATATCGTTTCCGGTCACGTCGATGGCGTGGCCGAGGTGATTTCGATGCGCAATGAAGGCGACAGCACCCGTGTCACCCTGCGTGCACCGTTGGCTTTGGCCAAGTATATCGCCCCCAAAGGCTCGGTCGCGCTTAATGGCACGTCGCTGACGGTGAACGAGGTTGAGGGCCGTGATTTCGGTATCAATTTCATCCCCCACACCAAGGCCGTAACAACTTGGGGTGACGTAGCGACAGGTGATCTGGTCAATCTGGAAATCGACACGCTGGCGCGGTATGTTGCCCGCCTGACGGATTGGGATAAATGAAAAAGCCGCTGGTTGTTCAATCGATAAATGATGCAAGTGGCGACCGCTGCGTTGATATTCTTGACACTGGACACGGGTTCTCCTTTGTCGAATGCCGCCGCGACGCCGAAGACAATCACGGCTGGCGGCCGCTGGCACCGGCACGAGGTTTATTCGCCTCGGCTGTCGAGGCCCGACTAAAGGCAACAGAGGCCGTGGCCTGGATGGAGCACGTTTAAACATGGCACAACTCGGCCATAACAACGGCCCGACAATGGAACCCGGCCACGGCTGGCGGACCCATTGCTGGACTGTCGCGCGCAAAGACCTGCTGGGACATATGCCGATTGAAATCATACGGGCGCAGGTCAAACGCGCGGCGGAAATCGGGCTTGATTACAAAACCTACGCCACCGTCACCGGCACATCCGGGCAGGATATCTATGCGTTCCTGTTTTCATCCAATGCGTTGCGCCTGCATCTGTCAGCGCGCGACCTGCCGCAAGACCGTGCCGAAAAACTGCGCGCCATTGCCCGTTGCGATAAAATCGTGATCAGCCACCGGCCGATCGACCCCGCCCGCCTGCCCGCCGATTTTGAGGCATTGCACAGGGTTGTGTTGCGCGACGCCCAGCCAGCGCCGAAATTCTCGGACAGCTGGTCACAACTGCGCAACGGCATGCGCAATCTGTTGGGCGCGCATAAATTGTCGCCCGGAACCGTAGTTCTGATCGGCGATACCGGCTTTGAACGCGACTGGACAGCCGCAGGTAAATTCGCCGCCTACCTGCCCGCCGAACGCTTTTTCCCCGAAGGGTCCCCTACCTGATGACAAGCGCCACCGAAGCCAATTACCGCGATGCAATCTCGCCGATCGAGGAAATCATCGAGGACGCGCGGCAGGGCCGGATGTTCATCCTTGTCGACCATGAGGACCGTGAAAACGAAGGTGATTTGGTTATTCCGGCGCAAATGGCGACGCCTGAGGCAGTCAATTTCATGGCCACCCATGGTCGCGGTCTGATCTGTCTGACCCTGACCAGTGAACGGATTGATACACTGAACCTGCCGTTGATGGCGTCGCATAATTCGTCACGCCACGAAACCGCCTTTACGATTTCAATCGAAGCCCGAGAAGGCGTCACCACCGGGATATCGGCGCATGACCGGGCCCGCACCGTCGCCGTGGCAATTGACGCGGCATCAAGCCCTTCAGATATCGCCACACCGGGCCACGTTTTCCCGCTGCGCGCCCGCGATGGCGGCGTGCTGATCCGGGCCGGCCATACCGAAGCCGCCGTTGATATCTCGCGGCTTGCGGGATTGAACCCGTCTGGTGTGATCTGCGAGATTATGAACGATGACGGCTCGATGGCGCGACTGCCGGATCTGGTTGGCTTTGCGCAAAAGCATGCGCTAAAGATCGGCACGATCAGCGATCTGATCGCCTATCGGCATCGCTATGACAATCTGGTGCGCGAAACGATGCGTAAAACCGTGACCTCGGCCTATGGCGGCGACTGGTCGATGCGGGTTTATACCGATCAGACCGATGGCACCGAACATGTGGCGCTGGTCAAGGGCGATGTCACCACGCCGGAACCGGTGCTGGTACGCACGCATGCGCTGAATGCCCTGGAGGACGTGTTGGGCCTTGGCCCTTCTGCCGCCAATGAATTGCCCCGCGCCATGCAGATCATCGCCGATGAAGGCCGAGGCGTCGTGATCCTGTTTCGCGAGCCCGGCAAGAAACTGGCCTTTGCCGAAGATGTCTCGCCACACACCCTGCGCCATACCGGCCTTGGGGCGCAGATATTGGCAGCCCTTAACATCCACAAACTGATCCTGCTGACCGACAGCCCGCTTCCCAAAGTTATCGGACTCGAGGCTTATGATCTGGAAATCACCGGCGCAAGACCAATCACTACAGGGGAACATTGATGGCCGAAGCTGAAGAACATTATACCCTGCCCGCCCCGGTCTTTGACAAAGCCCCGCGCATCCTGATCGTGGTGGCGCCTTATTACAAAGACATCGCCGATCAGCTGGTCGCGGGCGCGCGCGCAGCCATTGAAAGCGTTGGCGCCAGTCACGAAACCGTCGAAGTCCCCGGCGCGCTGGAAGTGCCAACCGCCATCCGCCTTGCGGCCACCAGCCGAAATTACGACGGTTTTGTCGCCCTTGGTTGCGTCATTCGCGGCGAAACCACCCATTACGACACGGTCTGCAACGACAGTTCCAACGCCCTCAGTCTGATGGGGCTTGACGGGCTTTGCATCGGCAATGGCATCCTGACTGTGGAAAACCGCGCGCAAGCCCAGGTCCGGGCCGAGGCCACTGGCCAAAATAAAGGCGGGGGTGCGGCAATGGCGGCCCTGCACCTGATTGCGCTCCAGCGAAAGTTCAGCCATACCCCGCGCGGGATCGGCTTCAAGCCGGCCTCGGAAAACATCCTGATTGCCGGAAACGACTGACCGAATGACAAGCCCGACCCGCGACGAAAAACGCCAGATGAAATCAACCTCGCGGCTTTATGCTGTGCAGGCGCTGTTCCAGATGGAAGCCTCTGATGCCGATTTGGCGGACGTACAGAAACAATTCGAAGACCACCGGTTCGGTGCTGAAATCGACGGCGACACCTATGCCGAAGGCAATATCGATCTGTTCCGCCGCATCCTTAAACAGGCCGTCACGCAGCAATCAAAGATCGATCAGATGACCGACCGCGCACTGGTCGCCAAATGGCCGATTGATCGCATCGACCCGACATTACGCGCCCTGTTCCGCGCCGCAGGTGCCGAACTTGTCGGCAGCGATACCCCGCCCAAAGTAGTTATCAACGAATATGTTGACGTCGCCCGCGCGTTCTTTCCGGATGGTAAAGAAGGCAGCTTTGTGAACGCCGTGCTCGACCACATGGCCCGCGACGCGCACCCACTGGCCTTCGCTTAAACATCATAGTTGCAAAAATACTCCGGGTTTGGGCAGCGCCCAATCTGCCCGCAGGGCTCGTCTAATGCGCCGCAGGCGCTCAATTTAACTGATCACCGACAGCAGCAACTTGCTCGCCACGGTCAGGAAAAACACGCCCACCACCAGATTGATCACCGGGGCCGCACGCAAATATGCCCGCGCAGCGGTTGGCGTGGAAAACACCAAAGCATAAATCACATGAATGACGGTGGCGACAACCGCCGTGCCAAGCCCCAGCAGAAACACATCAAACGCCCCGGCGCGGGCGACTGGAAAGATCGACAACACAAACAGCCATGTTGTCAGCGCCTTTGGGTTCAACGCATTCACCGACAACGACCTGAGGAACGCAGCCCGCCTTGACAAACCGGCCACCCCGACAAGCGACATCGGACGCTTGTGAAACCCGTGATAGGCAGCGCGCAAATAGCGGCTGGCAAACCAGATCAACAGACCCGCGCCAACCAGTCGCATCAATTTTTCTGCCACCGGCACAAGCGCGAACAAAGCGGCCACACCCAATGCCATGCCAATGCACCACAGGCTGACGCCAACCCCAACCGCCCAAGCCGACCACAGCCCTGCCGTGCGCCCTGATCCCATTGCTGTGGTGATCGTGTTCAGAACATTCGGCCCCGGCGAAGCCACGTTCGCGGCAATAAACGCCCACACCGTCAGATAAATCGCCCAATCCACTGACATGATGCCCGTCTAGCCCTGTTTCGTTGCGCCAGTAGTACGCGGCAATCAAAGCGGTGAAAAGAGGCTCCGCCCTCGGGCCGTTGATTTTGCAAAATACCCGGCTGATCCGTCACATTACGGGTTGGACTTTGGCTTTCCTTAACGCAAAGTCATCCTAACATCCAAGTCCCGGTCGCCCTATGCGCTTGATGATCTCTTTTGCCGCGTTGTTTCTGTCAGCCGTGCTGTTGCAGCTCAGCTCGGGCGGGGTTGTACCGCTTGACGCGCTGTCGGGCATTCAGCTTGGATTCACCACAACTGAGGTCGGCATCCTGGGCTCGATGCATTTTACCGGCTTTCTGATCGGCTGTTGGCTGGCCCCGCGCCTGATGGGCACGGTCGGGCATTCGCGGGCTTTTGCGGCCTTCACAGCACTTGGGGCCATCGGCATCCTGTCGCATATGATGCTGGTCAACCCGACGGCCTGGGCCTTGATGCGGATGATGACAGGCCTGTGTGTCGCGGGTTGTTACACTGTGATCGAGGCCTGGATGCAGGCCAAACTGACCAACCTTAACCGCGGCAAGGTGATGGGCGCCTACCGGGTGATCGACCTTGGCGGTTCACTGGCGGCGCAAATGATGATCTCGATCCTCACGCCTGCCGCATATATGTCTTATAACCTGCTGGCGATCCTGTGCTGTGCGTCGCTGTTTCCCCTGACCCTGACCAAAGCCGAGCCGCCGGAAGTTTCCGCCGCCCCGCGTTTGCGCCCGATCATGGCGTTTCGCCTGTCGCCGCTGGCAGTGGCCGGGGTGATCGTGGCCGGGTTGAACGGTGCCAGCTTTCGGATGGTCGGGCCGGTCTACGCGCAGGAAATCGGCCTGACGGTCAGCCAGATCGGTCTGTTTCTGGCGGTCTATGTTCTGGGCGGCGCCGTCGCGCAAATTCCGATCGGGTATTTCGCCGACAAAGTTGACCGCCGCTGGGTGCTGATCATTCTGTCGATCGGCACCATGGCCAGTGCGACCGCGATTACCCTGATCACCCCCGGCATGGTGACAACGGTGTTCGTGGCAATCTTTTTCTTCGGGATCACCGGCATTCCGATTTATTCGGTGTCAACGGCGCATGGCAATGATTTCGCCCGGCCCGATCAGGTGGTCGAACTCAACGCGTCCTATATGCTGTGGTATGCAATCGGGGCAATTGCCAGCCCGCTTTTTGCCTCGATGCTGATCCAGTCCTTTGGCCCGCCAGCGTTGTTTTACTTTATCGCCTTCGTGCATTTTGTGCTGATCACTTACAGCCTGTACCGGATGCGGTCGCGCCCGACCAATGAAAGACGAACGGCCTATGCCTATATGCCGCGCACGACGTTTGTTCTGGGCAAGTTGCTGCGGCGCAAATCTGACCGGCCGCCAACGCCAAAGGGGCCGGATACCCCCTAGCCCTTGCCCTGCCCTTGCGATAGACCACTGCGACCAGACAAAAGAGGCGCAGCATGGCACGGATTCTGATCACATCGGCAATCCCATATATCAACGGCATCAAGCATTTGGGCAATCTGGTTGGCAGCCAGTTGCCTGCGGACGCTTACGCCCGTTTCATGCGGGCGCGTTGCAACGAAGTGATGTTCATCTGCGCCACGGATGAACACGGCACGCCGGCCGAACTGGCCGCTGCCAAAGCCGGCCAACCGGTTGCTGAATATTGCGCCGCGATGTGGCAGGTTCAAAAGGATCTAAGCGATGGGTTCCGATTGTCGTTCGATCATTTCGGCCGCTCGTCATCTTTGCGCAACCGCGCCCTGACCCAACATTTCGCCGGTCGTCTGGCCGATGCCGGTCTGATCCGCGAGGTCAGCGAGAAACAGGTTTATTCCCACGCAGATGGCCGGTTCCTGCCGGATCGCTATATCGAAGGCACCTGCCCCAATTGCGGGTACGACCGTGCGCGCGGCGATCAATGTGAAAACTGCACCAAGCAGCTTGACCCTACGGATCTGCTGAACCCGCACTCAACGATTTCAGGCTCCACTGATCTTGAGGTGCGCGAAACCAAGCACCTTCACTTGCGGCAATCGGCGATGCGCGACAAGTTGAGCACGTGGATCGAAAGCAAAACCGATTGGCCGATCCTGACCACCTCGATTGCCAAGAAATGGCTGAACGATGGCGACGGCTTGCAGGACCGGGGTATCACCCGCGATCTGGATTGGGGAGTGCCGGTCAAACGCGGCGATCAGGAATGGCCGGGGATGGAGGGCAAGGTCTTTTATGTCTGGTTTGACGCGCCGATTGAATATATCGCTGCGACCGCCGAATGGGCTGATGCCAACGGGCTTGACGACAGCGCATGGCAACGCTGGTGGCGCACTGATATGGGCGCGGATGACGTGCGGTATCTGCAATTCATGGGCAAGGATAACGTGCCGTTCCACACTCTGTCGTTCCCGGCCACGATCATGGGGTCGGGCGAACCGTGGAAACTGGTCGATTACATCAAGTCCTTCAACTATCTGAACTATGACGGCGGCCAGTTTTCAACATCCTTGGGGCGCGGGGTCTTCATGGATCAGGCGCTGTCGATCCTGCCAGCCGATTATTGGCGCTGGTGGCTGCTTACGCATGTGCCGGAAAATTCTGACAGCGAATTCACATGGGAGAATTTTCAGGCCTCGGTAAACAAGGATCTGGCCGACGTGCTGGGCAATTTCGTCAGCCGCGTGACCAAATTCTGCCGCTCGAAATTTGGCGAAGTGGTGCCGGATGGCGGGGCGTATGGCGCCGCTGAACAGGCGGTTATGGCCGAGATTGCGACCCGCCTTGCGGCCTATGAAACCCATATGGAACTGATCGAAATCCGCAAAGCCACGGCTGAACTCAGGGCGATCTGGGTGGCAGGTAACGAATACCTGCAGGTGACACAACCCTGGGCCACGTTCAAAACCGACCCTGATGCAGCTGCGGCAACAGTGCGTTTCGCGCTGAACCTGATCCGGCTTTACGCCGTGCTGTCGCAGCCCTTTATCCCCGACGCCAGTGCTGACATGTTAAGCGCCATGCAAACGGATGATGACGCTTGGCCGACTGACATCAATGCCGCGCTGAGCGCCCTGCCCGCAGGCCACGCCTTCACCGTGCCAGAAGTCATGTTCGCCAAAATCACCGACGAAGCGCGCGAGGAAATGGCCACGCGGTTTGCCGGGAAACGTTAGGGGTCGGGTTTGATCAATCCGAGGCGACACAGTGACCGCCTGCGGGTACTTCTATAACCTTTTGCATTTTACTTTTATCGGCATTCACCCCAATTTCGAGTGAATGCCGATATTTGTAGGTCAGATAAAAAGCAAAATGCTTTAGTCGCTGGCCGGGGTCGCCGCCGCCGATAAGGTCGCCAGGTAAGCCGCAACATCTTCACGGTCATCTTCTTTCTTCAGCTTCAGGGTCATCTTGGTTGACGCCGCAGAGTCATTCAAAAACGCGCGCAAGAATGCTTTCGGGTCTTCCAGATAGTCGGCCACCAACTCTTCGGTCCAGATCAGACCTGCCGCGCCTGCAGCGACCATACTGGGCTTGTAGCTGTACCCGTCGACCGTTCCGGCAACCCGGCCAATCACATTATTCAACAATGGGCCAGTGGCATTCTTGGCGCCCTCACCGATTTTGTGGCAGGCTTTGCACTTTTTGAAAACGCCCTCCCCTTTGGCCGCGTCGCCATCCGCAAAGGCGGTTGTCGCCATCAGAAAAAGCCCTGCAAGCGCCATTATACCTGTTTTTGCCAAACCCATTTTGTTCCCTTCCAAATTCGACCGCACCCGGCCCCTTAATGCTGGCAAACAAATCCGTTTACGGTCCAGTCAACGGGGCGTTATGTATTGTACCGCCTTGTCGCACGACCGGGATCGGCTAATTTGCCACTGCTGCCGTACAGATACCTATTTTGCCAGAGTGGAAATATGACAAAGTTACGCATCAAGGGCCTGACCTTGGCCGCGTTCATCGCAACAACCGGGTGCAGCCGTATTTCGGCGCAATCAATGCGGCCCTTTGGCAGCGGGGATCACGCTGGCTGTATAGCCTGCCACACCGAAGCGGAGGGCGGCGACTTTGTCCTTACTTCTAACGCCAATTATTAGCCCGACCATTTTCCACATGTCGAAAAATGGGTGGAAAACGCCAAAGCGGGCCAAGCGGCGCTTTACAATCCCCGCGCAAAAGTTATGGTCGCTTGGCCCAGCCCGCGTGGTGGAATGGTAGACACAAAGGACTTAAAATCCTTGCATCTGCGCTGAAATATGCATACGAAACAAGGTGTTGCGACGAGGAGTCCGTTTTCAGGCCCGATATAGGCCCGGAATTGGAAATTGTAGAACAACGCCAGATGCGGGCGTGATGGAATGGTAGACATACCAGACTTAAAATCTGTTGGGCCTTGTGCCCGTGTGGGTTCGACTCCCACCGCCCGCACCAAATCTTCAAGAAAATCAACCTATGAGAGCGCTCACCCCTTTCAATTAAATCGAGCTCTTAGTAACCTTGTAAAAAAATTGAGGTTTGTGCGGTTGGAATAGTCCTTTAGTACCAAAGAAGTAAGACGGATTTGCAAAAACAGGAATTCCGCAGTTAAGAAACTGGGTAGTGAATGTGCGCGATTTCTTCATGATAGGTTGGCTGATATTGACCGTGGATTCAACTTGCCAGCGCAACAAGCTGGTGCTGCTGTAAGAATAGCTGATTTGGGGTCTTGAAGCCAAGGCATTTTCTGGGCTGTATAGGTTCACGTCTTTTGAGACTCATGCGGCATCGGCCTGATTGATTCGAAGGCACTCCATCGGTGTCCTACCTTTCAATGCGTGATGAGGCCTGAATTTGTTGTATTTTTCGACAGCTTTTCGCAATTCAAACCGCATAGCTCCTATGCTGTCGGCAATGAGATCACGACACGCATAGAACTCTTCGCGGAAGGTGCGGTTGCCGCGCTCGACACCACCGTTGTATTTCGGCCTTGCTGGCGGCAGCACAATGAGCGGGATCTCCATCTGTTCGCACGCTGTCTCAAAATCGGCCATGAACTCAGACCCGCCATCGACTTGAATCGAGATGATCTTATAGGGAACTATTTCCACAAGTTCTTGCAAAAACCGTTTGGCAGAGCGCGCGGTGGCATTCGAATAAACCTGTGCGTGGATATGCTTGCTCCGCCGTTCCCAGGCTTGAAAGTGCTTGGATGTGACGCCGTTTTTGGTGGCGGTCATATGGTCGATCTGCACACGCTCGCCCACCTCTATATCTTTGTAATCTTTATAGTTCCAGCCTTTGGCATGGCCCTTGGAGAAGTTACGTTTGCGCTTTTGGGGTGCAGACCTTGATCGTGCTATCAAGCCTTTCGCCGGCATTGTCAGATTAAACTGATCTGCTAGGGTAACATCTGGGAATTTCGGCTGTCTTCGTGTCGCGGTGCTTGGTGATAACCAAGCAAACAAGGAAGTTGTGCTGGAGATACGAAGCTCTGGGCGGCAAGAGGCCGACAAGGCTGTTTAATCTGACAATGCCATCCAGCACGTTGAGACGTCGGGGCCGTGGCAATTTGACGCCTTGATGGCTGTTGCGGGATTTCTCAACATTCAATGGCAACAGATTGGGCGCTGAGCGCGGTCCCTATGGGACAACCGCAGCGCTTCGGCCCTTTCGTGTGAATGTTGCCGCGATGTCTTCAGGGCTGATATTCAGGAGCCCTGCCATGAGAACCATCATCGAGCCATTTCGCATCAAATCTGTTGAACCCATCCGCATGACCACTCGCGAAGAGCGACAAAAGCTCATTGAGGACGCGCATTTCAACCTGTTCGGCCTGCATTCAGACGACGTGCTCATTGACCTTCTGACCGACAGCGGCACTGGCGCGATGAGCGCGGCACAGTGGTCGGCTATTATGCGTGGCGATGAAAGCTATGCTGGGTCGCCATCCTTCTATCGGTTCGAGGCGGCGGTGAAGAACCTGATGCCGTTCTCCCATATCATACCAACCCACCAGGGCCGCGCCGCCGAAGCAATTTTGTTCTCAATTCTTGGCGGCGCAGGTAAGAACATCCCGAATAACACCCATTTTGACACAACACGGGGCAACATCGAGGCCTCAGGCGCGGCGGGCCACGATCTGGTGATCTTAGAAGGCCTCGACCCTTCCAGTTTGCACCCGTTCAAAGGCAATATGGATCTGGTCCGCCTCGAGGCCTATCTGCAAAAACACGGGGCCAGCGTGCCATGTGTGATGATCACCATCACCAACAATGCTGGCGGTGGCCAGCCGGTCAGCTTGGAGAATATCCGCGCAACCGCTGCCCTCGCACACAAACACGGCAAGCCCTTCATCATTGATGGGTGCCGTTTTGCAGAAAACGCCTGGTTCATAAAACAGCGCGAAGAAGGCCAGGGCGGCCGTTCGATCACAGACATCGTGCGCGACTGTTTCGCCGTGGCCGATGGCATGACCATGAGCGCAAAAAAGGATGCGTTTGGCAATATCGGCGGATGGCTGGCGTTGAACGATGATGATCTAGCCGAACAAGCCCGCAACCACTTGATCCGGACCGAAGGCTTTCCGACCTATGGCGGTCTGGCAGGGCGCGATCTAGAGGCCCTGGCCCAAGGCCTGACTGAGATCGTAGACGAGGATTACCTGCGGTACCGTATTCGAACTAATACCTACATCGTCGAAAGGTTGGATGCGCTCGGCGTCCCCGTGGTGAAACCCGCCGGTGGCCATGCGGTGTTCATTGACGCGCGCGCCTGGCTGCCGCATATCCCTTCGTTGCAATACCCTGGCCAAGCATTGGCTGTGGCGCTTTATGAATTAGGCGGAATTCGCGGGTGCGAGATCGGGACTGTTATGTTTGGAGCGCATCCGGACGGAACCGAAACGCCCGCGGCCATGGATCTTGTGCGGCTCGCTATCCCCCGGCGGACCTATACCCAAAGCCATGCCGACTACTTGGTCGAGGTGTTCGAAGAACTGGTTGCGCTCAAGGATGGTCTGACGGGATTTCAGATCGTAAAGCAACCCGATCTGATGCGACATTTCACCTGCCGGTTTGAAAGGCTTCAACACTGACCTGCCAAGCGGGCATCAATTCGATAGAATCCTGTGTCTTCCGCGCAGTGAAACCACCGCGCGGAAGACTGTCGCGGTCCTGCATGTGATTTTCGCGCCAGATCCACTATCGCCGAAAGAATTTTCCCCGCTGCAGGTGCTGTCAGACGAATGCGAACCCGTCTCTGCAAGGACAGTGAAGTACCCTTTATGCCGTACCGAGGCTATCCGAGCGCCTCGCGCAGCGAAGTCGCCACCGAGTCCGCTGCACTTCTGACCGGGTCTGCGGCAAGGTGTGCGTATCGCGCGGTGGTCTGCACCTGCGTGTGGCCCAGCAGCTTGCCGATCATCGGCAGCCCCTGACCCGACGCCACGGCCGTCGATGCAAACGTGTGGCGTAGGTCGTGAATACGAACATCCTTTAGACCCGCTCGGGCGCGGGTGCGCTGCCAGAAGGGCTGCATGTCACTGAGTGACTTCCCGGGCAAGGTGCCAGTGATAACCCAAGGGTTGCCATGGATGCGCTGGGCGGTTTGCAGGCATTCGACTGCAGGTGTCCCAAGGTGGACGGTTTTCTTGCCACTCTTGGAATCCGGTAGGCGTAGGGCGTGTTCGTTGAAATCGACATACTCCCATTTCAGGGACATGATCTCGCCAAGCCGACATCCGGTCAGGATCAACAGGCGCGCGGCAAGAATGGCGGAGGGCAGTTCGATCCCTTCGATTTCCATCTCTCGCAAAACGTCACCGATCCGCCGCAGCTCAGCCGCGCTAAGAAACCGCTCACGCTTCTCCTCGGGGTATTTCCGGATGTGCTTGCGCGGGTTCGATCCATCTGGGCGTAACCCCCACATCTCCGCCAACACGAACATCTTGGAAACCACCTCGAGGCAGCGGTTTGCCTGATAGGGGATATGCCGCAGATCGTGATGAAACTTCGCCACATCGGCACGGGTGATTTCCGGTACGGCCAATCGGCCGAGCGCGGGCAAGATGAAGCGTCTGAGATTGCCGCGATATTCCTTCGCAGTGCTGGCTTTAAGGCGCACCGCGATGTGTTCCTTGTCGAAGCGCTCCGCCAGATCGCTGACGGTGGCGGCATTGCGATTGGCAGCCCGAACAGCTGCAGGATCCTCGCCATTCTTGACGGCGGCGATGATCGTAATCGCCCGGGTGCGCGCCTGATCGCAGGTCAGGACCGTGCTGGGCCCGAGGCTCATGCGTCGCGGTCGTCGCCCTGCGCGATACTGGACCACGAAGCTTTTGCGCCCGCTGGGCATCACCCGAAGACCGAACCCAGGGATGTTCTCGTCCCAGAGGAAGAATTCCGTCACTTGAGGTTCGGTGGCGTCGATAATTCGTTTGGTTAATTTGGGCATGGTGGCAAGCCTTCCGGTTCTTTCTGCTCTACAGTGCGGAAGGCAGGGTGATAGTCAACGAACACATTGAAATTGCGAATAAAAAGGAAAGTCTGCGCGAAGCTGCGCAGGCGTTTTCGCGCGGTGGTACGGGGCATGGGGAGGCATTGCGAATCAGGGCGCTAGTTATGCGGTGGCCAGTGTGGCGCTCACCCGCGTTACAGTTTAACGTCCGAAAGACAAAATGGGTGAATATGGGAATTTGATGGCGATGCGAAGCAAGAAGCAATCGATGGGCGACGGAGCGATGCGTGCGTTCCTGGCACGCTATGCCTGCCCGTTGTCCTACCACCAGGTTCGGGCCCGATTTATGGGGAATATTGCGACGCCAGACATGGACGTTTCCCCGATGCGGGAAATACAGCGCATCTGGAACAATGACTTGCCGGTTTTCGAGAGCCAGTCTGTAACCGAAGAGTTCTTCGGTGTCCTGATGAAGGGTGTATGGAACGCCCTTAGTGATCACCAGAATCATACAAGCCCATTTGAGTTGGCGCGGGTAAAGACGGCGCCTGCCAGCTACGAATATCTGGCTTGGCTTGGGAGAATTCGCCACGAGGAAATCGAGGGGTTCATCGATGGGCTTTTCGCGGGGCAGGACGAGATCGACCTGCCGGAGAGTGCACACAAGGCTGTTGGTGTCCTGGGTGAGCTACGTGGGTTGTTCGCAGCAACAGAAGATCTTGCGAATAGCCCGCCCGGACCCGCCAGCGTGTCGAGCCTTGAGCACACCGCAAAGCATCTGCGAGAGCTGAGCCGGATTGCCGAGCACGAAATCAACGTTATTATCCAGGCTTGCAAGAAGGCTCGCGCGCAAGCGTTGGAGACGCTGTCGACGGGTAGGCCGCCAATCCTTCACTGATGGTCGTGCTACCGGAACATCAACCTTTGCCCGTCCGGAAGCACAGTGGAAGCAAGAGGGAGAGGTTTGCTGCGTTATCTTGCGAAATCCGGCGTAGGATCAATGTGGGACACGGGGCTGCAAGCCTTGGAAAACGCGAAGTAAAGCGCAGTTCTGAGGGATCATTCATGGTTCGTTCGCCACGGCTCATAACCTGAAGGTAGTAGGTCGAAGTCGTGCGTAGTTCCGGGTGGTCATAGCGTAATCCTGCGCAGCAATTTCTGAAATGGCAGTTCTCGCGCAACCTCATGGAATTACGCTGCTTTTCGCTCCTGCTCGAACCATCTTGCTTCCAAAGGTTTTGATGTCTCATCGAAAAGGTTAGTGGCTTGGGCGCACGCACCGGCGACCTTAAGGTTGTTCCTCAATACGCGAAATTGGTTAGCGGGGCGCGGTTGGGGCGAAGACTCGTCCTTGTGCCAAGGCAGAAAGGCAGGACAACAAGGACCTTCGACCGTGGCGGTTGATTAGGGTGACGTGAGTGGCGGTCGGCTCAATACGCTGTTGTGGACGTTAAGGGCGGAAACTGGACCTTCGCCGCAGGTCGCATGGAGGTCCGCTCTGCAGGCGCAGGCGCCTTTTGGCCACGCCGCGAATGTTCATGCAGTCTTTATTCTCGCTTGCAGCAAAGGGGGCTCTGCAATTCAAGGATTGCCCTATTCGGGTCGTTTAGATTTGGTCAGAAAGCCGAAGTCCATACCGCCATGTTGAACGACAACCATCTTGGCCGGTGCCGACAACCACCTTGGCTTAATTCGTCATATTGCGGACATCGACGTGCCGATCTGCGATTGCTCCACCAATGGATAAGCACCAAACTGAGCCGCTCCGATATGTGCTTCATCTGGATAGTCGGTATATCCTTGCGGGCCGCCGCCGTAAAAGGTTGCGCGATCATAGACATTCAATTTTGTTCCATTGCGCAGACGTTCGGGCAGATCAGGGTTACTCAAGAACCACCGCCCAAAAGCAATCAAATCATAGTGACGTTGCGCCACAGCATAAGCCGCTGTTTTTGGGGTAAACCCGCCAGCGCCAATCAATGTGCCGTGATAGATATCGCGGAACCGCGTATTGCGTAGCGGTTGCGTATTGGACTTGTCCGCATCTGGCGCAACGGACAAGGCGCCCACGCGCGGCTCGGTTAACATAAGATACGCAAGAGGGAAGTCGTTCAGACCTGCAACTGCCCTAGCATAAACTTCATCCGCATCCGAAGAGAACGCGCCGAAATACATCTGATAAAGCCTGCCCGTTTCTGGATCAATCGACGTTGGGGAAAGCCGCACGCCCACGCGTCCGGCGCCCAGTTCTTCAACAAGTGCCGCGACGATCTCGAACAGAACTCTGCACCGGTTCTCGATGCTGCCGCCATATTGGTCTGTCCGAGTATTGATGCCGTCGCACAAGAACTGCTCGACCAGATAACCATGCGCCGCATGCAGTTCGACGAAATCGAAGCCCGCAGCGTTGGCATTGCGCGCCGCCGTTCGGTAGTCCTCAATAACACGGGCAATCTCATGAATCGGCAGGGCGCGCGGAGTTACCGCAGGCTGGTCCCAGCTGTAGTCGCCGGTGTCCTGACCGGGCCGAAGTGCGGTCGCGGAAGACGACACCGGTGGCAAAGGCGCCCCTGTGCCCTTAACGATAGGATGGTCGCCAATGCCCGGCTGCGCGATGCGTCCTGTATGCAAAAGCTGACAAGAGATTAATCCACCCTTTGCATGAACCGCTGCAGTGGTCATCCGCCATCCATCAACTTGATCCTGTGTCCATATCCCCGGAACATGGCCTCCCCGGTCGCGGACCGCTGAGTAGATTGTCCAAACTGGTGTTGCTTCGGGCGAGATATGTGTAGCCTCGGTGATCAAAAGACCGCCGCGCGATGCCCGCTGGCCGTAGTAAAGCGCAGTGTCCGCACCTGGCGCGAGGGTCGCTTCATCGGCGCGCGTTCTTGTCATGGGGGCCAGAACAATTCGGTGATCCAAGTGATGAAGGCCTAAAGGCATCCGGCAAAAAAGTGAACTCTCGATCATATCGTCAATTCTCCGACTTTCTTCGTGTAAACATCACAGGAAGTTGCGAGACCGCAAGTCAATGAACGACAATTATTGGTCCAATAGACGCACAGATAACGACAGTTGAAGTCCGCACGCACTTGTCACTAAGATTAAGTTTCATGTTTCCGAAATCTGTCGTTGATCCAATCTCCGCCTTTCCCGCAAAGCCCCCATCAGTTCGGTGAAAATGCTGCGGCTTGAAGAAATGTCTGGTTTGACTGGCTGCACCGCAGCATCCCGATCTAGTGACTAAGGTCCGGTCTGGGCCGTTTGCGATCGAATGAGTTGATGACTTCATGCTACCGGAACATCAACCTTTGCCCGTGTGGAAGCATAGTGGAAGCAAGAGGGAGAGGTTCGGTGCGGTTTCTTGCGTAGTCCGGCGCAAGGACGATGCGGGGGAGGGGGCTGCAAGCCACGGAAAACGCGAAGGATAGCGCGGTTCTGAGTAATGGTTCATGTTTCGTTCGCCATGGCTCATAACCTGAAGGTCGTAGGTTCAAATCCTACTCCCGCAACCAAAATATCACGTTTTATCAGTTACTTGCAAGGCGCCCTCTGGGGCGCTTTTTGCGTTGTGATATTGCCCGGAAGCACTACGGAAGCAAGAGGGCACGAAGTCCTTGGTAACAAAGCGAAAACCATAGCAACCACTTCAATCCGTCTCAGATTGTAATCTGGCCAGGTTTGATGGCAACGATATAGGGGTTCTGGGCGTAATCCCCAAGAATGCGCTCGTCGACAATTTCGAAGCCTGCATCACGAATTGCCTGACGGAGCCGGGGCGCGCTAAGCGAAGCCGCGACAGGAAACAAGCCAAGGACCCGCTGCACCGGGAAAAGCGTCCGCATCGACAGCTTCATGTCAGCAAAGCACCAAGTCTTACAGATGAGTTGCCCACCGGGTTTCAAGTGCGCATGGATGCGATTCAGCATCTCAGGCAGGTCATCCACTAGATGCAGCACGTTGAACGCACAGATCGCGTCGAACGGTCCACCGTCGAAGGCATCTGATGTGTCCGAGACGACGAACCTGACATTTTCCCCAGATGGTTTGCCCTTTGCAATCTTCACCATCTCGGCGGAAAAGTCGGTCGCGACCCACTGCGCCACACCCGGCCCAAGCCGAATCGCAGTTCCGCCGGTGCCACATCCGATCTCAAGAACGGTGTCCGTGCCTTTCAAGCGCGAGGCCAGGTCTGCCAGCATCGCCTCATAGGCAGGGATGTTCTTGAGTGGGCGTGCTGCGTATCGCGCTGCGATCCTGTTCCAGAACCTCTGATTTTTAAGATGCGACATGTCTTCATCGACCTCTAATAGCTCCGGCCGGGCGAGAACAGCGGTTCCATCCGCAGCACTCTGGGCCCAGTGTCACATCAAACATAAACCACCGCCGCAGGCCAACAGTAAGCGAAACGTACGCCCCGTCCATTTCCAGCCTTTTACGCTTCCGAAGATGCTGATCTGATTTGCCGAGACCGGCAATTTGGAGGATAGCACCAAATGGAGCAACATTTGTTAGCGGAGCCCGAAGCGGGCACGCTTAGGTTGGAGATTCTGGAGGGGCCGACGGGGAGGCGGAACTGGCCAGATGATGTGAAGGGGTAGGGTCATAATCCTTGAATACGTCAATGGGTTCTACAACCCACGCCGAAAACGCTCGGCATTAGGCTGGAAAAGTCCCTTGGCTTTTGAACGGATCGCCGCTTACATGAGCACCCGGGGCGGCACGAAAGCGGGACAGGTTTGACTAGGCGGCGGTCAGATCACTTGCTATGCGACACAGGCCCGCCAATTTTTCAGCACCGACAGGTTCTTGGGCCTGAATCGGGACAACTGCATAGCGATTTGCCAATTCAACCCGTACTTTCGCAATCAGTTCATGCTCGGAACTTGCGCGTTTTTGCAGCAGGGGTTGGCTTGTTTCGGCGGCGGCTAGACTGGAATTGATGATCCAGCCCCAAGGCTCAATCCCGGCACGGCGTAAATCATCCTGAAGCCGAGTCGCCTCCAGTACTGGTGTAGTTTCCGGCAGTGTCACGATGATGATTTTCGTTTGTTTTGGGTCCTGAAGGCGCATCATCGGGGTGACCAGCCGCGCTCGACTTGCATTGTCCTGATGCCTCAGGACGTCCTTGTGATAAGATCCTGTCGCGTCCAACAGCAACAACGTGTGACCAGTCGGTGCGGTGTCCATAATCACGAATTTCCGGCTGCTTTCCCGAATCACGCGGGAGAAGGCCTGAAACACCGCAATTTCTTCGGTGCAGGGCGAACGCAGATCTTCCCGCAGCATTGCACGGGCCTGATCGTCCAGATCCCTGCCCTTGGTAGCCATTACTTCGGCGTGGTAGTTTGCGGTTTCAACGGCGGGATCAATCCGGCTGACGGTCAGGCCCTTTTGCTCGCCCGCAAGCGTTTCGGTGATATGGGCGGCCGGGTCGGTGGTGGTCAGCAACACTTCATGCCCGCGCGCGGCAAGTTCGGTGGCCACTGCAGCGGCCATTGTCGTTTTTCCGACGCCACCTTTGCCCATGAACATGATCAATCCCTTGCCCGGCCCTTCGAGTTCGTCGACCAGATCACCAAGGCACGGCAGGATAGGTGACTTGTAGATAGGCGCTTGTTCTGCGTAAATCACGTCATCGCTGCCCGATGCAAAGCGTTTTAACGCGGCCAAGCCCACAAGGTTTTCCGATCTCAGGGCAAAAAGCGTGCGCGGAAGGGCGGCAACTTCGGGGGTCATCGCCGCCAAAGCGTCCTGATCGCGTTTCAGCAGCGCCGTGGCAAGGGGATCGCTGTCGGTCGCCTCGGGCATCATGCCGTTAATTGCCAGGTGCTGGTTCCGAATGCCAATGTCGGCCAGCTCCAACGACGTTCGGGCGACTTCGGACAGCGCCGAATGGCGTGGCCGCGCGACCAGAACCAGCCGCGTGGCGTCCCCGTCAGACAGTCGGTCGACCGCCGCCGCATAGCGATCCCGCTGTTTCTCCAATCCGGCCAGTGGCCCCAGGCAGGACGCATCACCCTTACCTTCCTCTAGAAAACCTGTCCAGGCACCGGGAAGTTTGAGCATCCGAATTGTGTGACCGGTTGGGGCCGTATCAAAAATGACGTGATCATAGCGATCAACCAGATCATCGTCGGTCAGCAGCGCTGTGAATTCATCGAATGCAGCGATTTCGATGGTGCAGGCCCCCGAAAGCTGTTCTTCGATACTGACCAGCGCTTCTTTCGGCAGGATGCCGCGCATCGGCCCGACAATACGTTCGCGGTAATCTGCGGCGGCTTCTTCGGGGTTGATCTCGATCGCGTCAACGCCCGGCGTGGCGGGGATTTCCGTAATCTTGTTGCCGATTTCCGTTTCAAAAACCTGACCAACATTTGATGCCGGATCGGTGCTGACCAACAATACCCTCAGGCCCTTACCAGCAAGGTTTAGCGTGGTGGCACAGGCCAGAGAAGTTTTCCCCACGCCCCCTTTGCCAGTGAAAAAAACAAACTTGGGTAGATTGTCAAACATGAGGTCAGTCACTTTTATTTGGGATTGTATTTATCTTAAGTTCGCGGAATGCTCAGCAGCATCCGGTCGAGGTTTTGTCGGCACTTGCCCCACCGCAGCAGCCTTTGGCGTTGTCGGCTGTCACTGGTTCGGTCTTGGGTGCGTAAGCTAGCCCCGTCAGTTTGGCCAATTCCATTCGTGCCGGATAGCGCCCGGATGAGCGCATCACATCCCCGACCAGAACAATCGGCAGGCCGTCGACGCCGGCGGTCTCTAACACGGATTTGACCGTGGCGTTCTCGGCGAATTTCGTTGGTTCCTGCGAAAGGTTTATGCGGGTCACGGCGACGCCTTGCGATTTCAGCCAGTCAAGATCGGCGGCAAAGGTCACAAGTTTCTGGTCAACCTCGGCACCGCAAATACCGGTCGAACAGCACATAGCGGGATCATAGACGGTGATGTTGGTCATTGGGTTTCTCCTGTTTTGTTGGTTTCGATGTGTTCGTGAATTGCTTCGGACAGCTGTTGTAGAGCTGCACTTAAATGCCCCCGCGGGCAGGCGATGTTCAGACGGGCAAAGCCTTCGCCTTCAATCCCAAAAGACTGCCCACGCGTGACCGCCCACCCTACGCGCTGGCGCAAGAAGGCCGTTAATCTGTCAGGCGACAATCCAAGCGCACGGAAATCAAGCCAGAGAAGGAAAGTGCCCTCAGGTTCGATCAGGCTGACCGCAGTGATTTCCGCAAGATACGCGCGCACCAGGTCAAGGTTGCCTTGGAGATAGTCCAGAACGGAGTCAAGCCACGGCCCCCCATCCTGATATGCGGCCTCCATGGCGACGCTGGCAAAGGCGTTATTTTTGTTGACCGTCAAGCGGCTGTTCTCGGCTTGAAAAGCCTTTCGCAGATCATCATTCGGAACAATCGTAAAGGCCGAACAACAGGCGGCGATGTTAAAGCTTTTGGCGGGCGACACACACGTAATGCTGTTCTGGGCATCCGCCTTTGAAAGCGTTGCGAAAGGCGTGTAACCATGCCCCAGATAAGTGATATCGCCATGAATTTCATCGGACACAACAAGCACGCCATTTGCCCGACAAATGCTGCCAAGGCGCAACAACTCGTCAGAGGTCCAGACCCGGCCAACGGGATTATGAGGGTTGCACAGAAACAACATCTTGGTCCGGGGATCGCCCGCAAGCCGCTCTAGCCCGTCAAAATCCATTTCATACCTGCCATCGCGCAGCGTCAGTGGGTTGGGCACCATTTGCCGGCCATTTTCGGCAATGATATCGGCAAAATCAAAGAACACAGGCGGCTGAACGATGATCCCTTCCCCCGCGTCGGTGAAAAGATTTGCGGCCATTGCAAGACTGTTCAGCACATTGGGGGCACGCAGAATATGACCGGCATCCACCGTCCAGTTGTGACGGTTTCCAAGCCAGTCGATCAAGGCTGGCATCAAGCCGTCGGGCACTGTTTCGTAGCCAAAAACGCCGTGCGCGGCGCGTTTATTCAAGGCCTCAAGTACTGCGGGCGGGGCGCGGAAATCCATATCGGCGACCCCAGCTGCGAACAGGTCCAGCCCGTCCACCCCAAGCACCATTTTGTGCACTTTCAGGGCAGGGACCTCGCGGCGGTCGATCTCTTCGTCAAGGTTGAAATTACGCATCTGCGGTATCTTCCAACAGCCAGCCGAAGAACCATGTGGCAAGCACTGCAGCGACCAGTTGCACGGCGATAAAGGCCGCAACATCCGGAGGAGCGATACCCGCGAATGTGTTGGAAAACCCGCGTGCGATGGTTACGGCCGGATTGGCGAAAGAGGTCGACGAAGTAAACCAGTAAGCGGCCGTGATATAGAGACCGACGGCCATCGGCACCGCTTGCGGCCGCGCCTTGATACAAGCCAGGATCGTACCGACAAGGCCGAACGTGGCAACAAATTCCCCAGCCCACTGACCAAGGCCGCTGCGCGCGGTTGTCGAGGGATCGATCAATGCATGGTCGAACATGAAATGCGCGGCCAACACACCAATAATACCGCCAAAAACCTGTGCAAGGACGTATAAACCGGCATCTTTCGGGGTGATTTCGCGGCGCAATGCAAAGCTGAGCGTGACTGCCGGATTGAAATGGGCACCCGAGATCGGCCCGAAAATGGTGATCAACACCACAAGTATCGCGCCGGTCGGGATCGTGTTGCCCAACAACGCAATGGCAACGTTTCCGCCAGCAAGGCGTTCAGCCATGATGCCAGAGCCAACCACCGTAGCCAGCAGCGAAAACGTTCCCAGCCATTCGGCCATCAAGCGTCGGTCAAGTGTCATGCGTGGCCTCCAGAAGCGCGGCAAAGCGTGCGGTTGAGATATTGCCGCCGGTGATAATCGTAGCAACAGTACGACCAGCAATCGCGACTTGTCCGTTTAGGATCGCGGCAAGGCCAACGACGGCACCGGGTTCGGTCACGATCTTGAAATGCTCAAAAGCAAAGCGCATGGCGGCGCGCACCTCGTCATCGCTGGCAACCACACCGCCCGCCAAAAGGGCGCGATTGATCGGAAAGGTCACCGTATTGGGGATCGGGGTCATGATCGCGTCACAGATCGTACGCTGGCCCTTAGGGTTGCCGATCCGTTCGCCCGCTTCAAGTGACTGGCGGGTATCATCAAACAGCGTAGGTTCGGCAGCGTAGACCTTGGTTTGCGGTGAGGCTTCGGCCATCACGACTGCTGTTGCTGCAGTTAGACCACCGCCACCACAGGGTACGAGCACTGTGTCTATCGGGCCTGCATCCTCAAGCAGTTCCTGCGCTGCCGTTCCGGCCCCGGCCAGAACCAGAGCATGGGCACTTGGCGGCACCTCAATCCGGCCTGTTTCAGCCTGAATATGGGCAACCACATCAGCGCTGTCCTCGTGGTCGCGCTCGAACGTGACAATTTCGGCACCCAGCGCGCGAACAGCCACCATCTTGGCCTCAGGTACATCGCTGGGCATCACGATGATCGCCGTCGATCCCAAAACCTGCGCCGCCCGTGCAAGCCCAAGGGCATGGTTGCCAGAAGAATATGTAACCGCGCCCCGCGCCCGCTCGGCCGAAGTCATTTGCAACATGCGATAATATGCGCCACGGATCTTGAAGGCACCTGTGCGCTGGAAATTTTCGGCCTTGAGCAATAACCGCCCACCAAGCATCGCGTTGACCTCGAAGTTTTCCATCACCGGGGTTCGATGCACGACGCCCGCCAAAGACCGGCCGGCGCTGCGGATGTCGTCAAGGCAAACGGGATGCTGTGTCACGCGGCACCTCGGCCAGCGGCTACATCGGCAGCGATCTGATAGACCGCGTCGCCCCGTTGGATTGGGGCCATCGCGCGTTGGCACAAGACCATTCCGGAATGAGGCGACGTGATTTCATCCGGGGCGTGTAGCGGCGTTTGCGGGTGATGGATCAGGCCAACGGTCTCGCCTTCGGCGACGTCATCGCCGATCGCCTTGAGCGGCACGAACACCCCGTCGGCATAGGCATAGACCGAACCGCGCACATTCAGTTCGCGTGTGCCCAGCATGGGATCGGGCACATAACCTGGCAGGATTTCAAGCGCATTCAAGACACGGTGAAGCCCACGCGTCGTTCGTTTCAGGATGTCAGGTGTTACCACACCGGCCCCGCCAAGCTCCGCCATGACATTCACCACTCCTTTGCGGTTGGCTGCCCCCATGGCTGTGCGCGCAGTGCTGGCCCTGCCGCCGCCAGACGTGAACACCCATGCATAGGGCAGATCAAATGCGTCCTGAATCCGCTTCAGCGCTGCCTCCTCCTCGGGGCTGTGACCCTTTCCGCGCAGCAAAGTCGGTGGGTAAAACAGCGAGCTTCCGCCGGAATGCAGGTCTATCGCATAGTCAGCCATCGGCATTATGACCTCTTCCACATAGTGGGCGATCATTTCGCTTGGGCTGCCTTTGGGGTCGCCGGGGAAGAGGCGGTTCAGATTGCCGTCATCAATCGGAGAGGTTCTGAGGCCCGCCTGCGCCGCCGGGAAATTTAACATGGGCAGCAGGATCAGACGCCCGCGCACGTCGGCGGGCGCCAGATCGCAAGCCAGCTTGGAGATCGCAATCTGACCTTCATACTCGTCGCCGTGGTTGCCTGCCATCAGCACAAGCGTCGGTCCCTTGCCATTTTGAATCACGGTGATCGGTACAGGCAGCCAGCCATAGGCCGAGCGATGAACGGAATGCGGAACGCGCAGGTATCCCGTCTGCTTGCCATCAGCATCAAAGTCCACTTCAGCCGTTATCAGTGTTCCAGTCATGCGGGCCTTTTCAATTTTCTCATTTCGGCAATCACCGAATTGAAACCGTGGCTAAGGCGAGAAATGCACCTTGTCAAGATTCGATATTTCGGGCATTAACGAAATATGGATCAGAATAGTGCGATAGACGTCTTTTCAGCCCTAGCGCAACCGACACGGATCGCGGTCTTTCGGCTGTTGGTTCAGGTTGGCCCGGCAGGTTTGCCTGCACTGGAAATCTCGCGACGCCTGGAAGTCGTTCCGTCAACGCTGTCCGGGCATCTTGCGATTCTGAAGCGTGCCGGGATACTGACAGCAACGCGACACCAGCGGGAAATTCACTATGCGGCAAATCTTGGCGCCGTAAATGAATTGATCGCGTTCCTGTTGGCAGATTGCTGCAACGGTCAGATCGGAAATTGCGGCAACATCCTATCGTTGCTGGACTTGGGGCGGCTGCAAGACGGCAACGTACCCGAAATTCTTGAGCATCCAAAGAAAGCTGGCTGATGAAACTGCTGATGTTCGAACATTGCTCGTTGTGTTTTCGGGTCCGGATGATTGCCGCCTTAAAGGGTATTCATCTCGAAACCCAGGTCGTCGAGGACGACGACAGCGCAGCGATGATTTCGCTGGTCGGGCGGCGCGTGATTCCAATCCTTGTTCGGGATGACGGAACCCCGATGCTCGAAAGTTGGGACATGGTTGATTACATCGACGCCCTTGGAGAACCAATTCTGACTGGGCCAGAGCGCCCGGAAATTGCAGCAATTGCCGACCGGATCCTTGAGATTATACCTTTTTTGACGATGCCGCGTTATCCGCTTTTGCCCCTGCAGGAATTCCGAACCGTCGCTGCGCGCGACCATTTCATCGTGCGCAAGCGCGAAACCTATCCTGACCTTACGCAGTTGCGGGCCCGGACACGTGAGTTTTTAGCCGAACTTGCTCCGGTTCTTGATGAGCTTGCAGGCGAGATCGCCGGACCGGATGCAATCAACGGCACATTGTCACGCGACGATCTGAGAATCTTGCCGTTGTTGCGCTGTGTTGCCGTGGTCGAAGGGCTGACCATGCCACGGTCAGTGGCGAGCTATTTCGAAAACATGATGTCTCGCGTGGGCTCCCGACCGCTTTCCCGGATATAAACAGGAATTTCCATGTCGGCGGATACTGCCTGCTTACTGCTCGCCTCCATAACCGCTTTGGATGTACGGTAAATCATTTCAATGTAAGTTTCGTCGAGGCCAAATCTCGGATTATCGATCGATGTCCACATTAATTGCGGTCGCGGAGTTGTTTGAAGAAAACTGGTTTAGGCGGGCGGGGCGGTGTCTTAACCCCGGCAGATGAGACACCGAAGGCCATTATGTTGCTTTCACAGACCAGCTCTGAAATCTGCCACCTGGAATCGGTGATGCGGGTCGGTTTCTGGTTCTCGCTGCGAAATGCGGAGGATCAATATTTACCATGAGTCGGTTTATTTTGGTTTGTTAGAGGGCTTGCAACTCAACTATGCTGTTAAACGTTACCGCCCAAGCCACTCATCAAGCTTCGACCAGCGTCTGCGCCCGGATACGTTCTTGACTGCAATCGCCACGGCTTTTGGCTGACCAACCAGGATGACAAGCTGCTTGCCACGCGTCACACCGGTATAGAGCAGATTGCGCTGGAGCATATTGTAGTGCTGGGTCATGACCGGAATAACGACAGCCGGGTATTCGGATCCCTGACTTTTGTGGATCGTAACGGCATAGGCGGGAACCAGTGTGTCGAGCTCTCCAAACATGTAAGTAACATCATTGCCATCAAAGTTTGCAACCAGCTCGCCAGCCTCCGGGTCAACATCTTTGATGTAGCCGATATCGCCATTATAAACCTCTTTGTCATAGTCGTTTTCGATCTGCATCACCTTGTCGCCGGGGGCAAAGGTCCAGCCGAACCGTTCGACCTTTCGGTCCCCGGCGGGATTGAGGGCAGCCTGCAGCTCAACATTGAGGGACCGCGCTCCAACGCCACCACGGTTCATTGGGCACAGAACCTGAATATCGCGGATCGGGTTCAATCCAAATCGGTTTGGAATTCTTGTTTGCACCAGATCGACAATACGGGCCACAGCCTGTTCCGGATCGATGGCAGGGACGAAGTAGAAATCGCTGTCGCCGTCAGGCTTTGTCAGATCCGGTATGTAGCCTTGGTTGATCCGGTGGGCGCTGGTGATAATCTTGCTTTGCGCTGCCTGACGGAACACCTCGGTCAAACGCACAACCGGCACCACGCCAGAACCAATGATATCGGCCAGCACCTGGCCGGGACCGACAGACGGCAATTGGTCGATGTCGCCGACGATCAAAAGAGCCGCGTGGTTTGGCACCGCCTTCATGAGGGATTGCATCAGCGAAACATCGACCATGGAACTTTCGTCGACCACCAGTAGGTCGCATTCCAGCGGGTTTTTTTCATTGCGCTTGAAGCCAAAGGATTTGGGGTCAATCTCCAGCAGCCGGTGGATGGTTTTGGCCTCCATCCCGGTCGCTTCCTTCATCCGTTTGGCGGCGCGTCCCGTTGGGGCACATAACAGTAGCTTGATGGCTTTGGCGGAAAGAATACGAAGAATGGAATTCACAATAGTGGTCTTGCCAACGCCGGGGCCGCCGGTGACGACCAATACTTTTGAGCAAAGCGCAAGGCGGATCGCTTTTGCCTGGCTTTCCGCCAGGGTCAGGCCGGTTTTATCTTCGATCCACGGTAGTGCCTTGTCGGCGTCGATCTCTGACCAGGGTAGGGCGCCCTTGATCAAATGGAGCAGACGATCAGCAATGGCTTTCTCAGCGTTATAAAGTCCGCTCAGAAAAACGCAGGGGGCATCACCCACCGTGTCGGCCGTGACAATGCCATCAGTCAGTTCCAACTCTATAGCGGTCTGGATCAGATCATTCGGGACCTCCAACAGCTTAAGCGCCAGCGGGACAAGCTCTTCAAGCGGTAGCCCACAATGGCCATTCCCCATGGCTTCAGTGAGGGCATAGGAAATCCCAGCCCGCACCCGGATCATGGCGGTTTTTTCTACCCCGAGCTTTTCGGCGATCGTATCGGCGGTTTTAAAGCCAATGCCACGAATATCCTGCGCGAGCCGATACGGGTTTTCCGTCATGATCTGGACCGCATCCGTGCCATAGGTCTTGAAGATGCGCACAGCCCGGGCGGTTCCCACTGTATGGGCGTGCAAAAAGACCATGATCTCGCGGATGACTTTCTGATCTGCCCAGGCAGATGTGATCTTGTCCGCCCGCTTTGGGCCAATGCCTTCAACTTCCCGGAGGCGTTCAGGCGTGGCTTCAATAATGTCAAAGACGTCTTTGCCAAAATCCCTGACCATGCGCTTGGCATAGACCGGCCCGATACCGCGGATCATACCAGAGCCGAGGTATTTCTCGATCCCCTCGATTGAGGAGGGTTCGGATGTGCGCAGGAAACGGGCTTTGAACTGTTGCCCATGACTGCGGTCATTGACCCACTCGCCGGAAGCCGTCACCCATTCGCCGGCGGAAATCATTGCCGCGTGCCCAATGACCGTAATCAGATCCCGATGTCCGCGCGCCTTAAGTCGCAGCACGCAAAAGCCGTTTTCCTGACTATGAAAGGTGACCCGCTCGACGAGACCTGCGAGAACCTCTTGTCCGGTTTCTGATCCATCCGTTGGCGGCTTCATACGCTGCGGGACCCGGACATGAATCGGTCATAGGCGTCAGGCGTTGTTTCCTCCTCAAGCTCCGACATCTGCCAACGTGACGGCGAAGCGTCTGGGTAAAGGAGTAGGGAGATCGTCATCTCGCGAATAGGGGCGAAGATCGTCATCTCGTGCACTGCTTCGTGTTGGGACCAGATACCCGCCTTATGGGTTGTGCCGCGCCGCGCATAGCCTGGATCGGCATCAAGGGCTGCCAATGAATTCCTGGGAAGCTCCACAACTTCTTGCCTCGCACGGTAGAAAACCCCCGATTTAATCAAGGGTCCGCTGGACCAAGCCCAGTCGATGAAGCCTTCTTTACCAACAACAACCATGGCGCGCTTCTTTGTGATCGCGAGCCATTTCAAGATGGCGGCGGTGAGTGACACCGCATAGCGATCTGAAAGATGTTCCATCAGATCGAGGTCGATCACTTGGCCGCTGATCTGCTCGCGGAAATCGTTCAGCGGCATCAGCAGAAACGACGCGAACGTGTTCGCTTCCCCCTCTATCTGACCAACTTCAGTCGACCAGTCACCCATGTTGCCGCTCGTGCATCTAAGGCCGTCCGGATAAGCCGTTCGATGGAGAAGGTAGTGGCCAAGCTCATGGGCAAGCGTAAAGTTTCGCCGACCTCGGGAGCTGATGGAGTCGTTATAGAATATGCCCCATTCGCGATTATCGGACGGATTCGGGGTCAACATGCCATCAAAGCCCTTTGGCAGAGAAGCTCCATGCACCAACGTAATCGGCTCTTCCGGAAAGACCTGCCGCGAAAACTCCATCGCGATGGAAGAAACATCAATGGGAAACCGATCCAGACCGTGCACCTGGTGAAACAGGTCGGCAATCTTGGTGAGCCGTATCGCCCATCCCTTCGGCGTCGTCGGGAGCGCCACTACTTTTTTCCCCAGGCGTCAATGATGTCCTGGATCTTCTTCTGCTCGTCGGGATCAAGCTTCCTGAACCTGCGGAAAAATGCGTCTTTTATGACATCCTCGTCCGGGGTGGCGTTTTCATCGAGCAGATAGTCTGTGGTGACACCCAAGGCTTGTGCGATCAGCGTCAGCTTTTCACCGGAGGGTTTCCGCGTCTCGCGGTTCTCCAACTCCCATAGATAACTTTTGCTGGTGTCGGCGACCTCGGCGAGTCGGTCGAGTGAATATCCCTTTTGCTTGCGGTGTTTTTTGAGCTTCTCACCTAGTGACATGCCCATGGTTGGTTCCTTTTTGCTTTCAGATCAACGCACTGATTAGTGCGCACATGTTCGATATATACCGAACAATTACGTCTTGACAACTCATGTCGCGTTATTGTTCTCTATATCGAACAAATTTATACCGCCAAAAGCCGATTCGCGGCCCGCCTGAAAGGAAACTAAAGTGACAATGCTTACAAAAATGATCAGGAGCACTCCTGTTCCAGCCCTTAAGGACTTCTTTGAAAATCGCTACGAGGACCTTCCCGCCAATTTGAACTGGGCTGGCACTGACCAAGAGATCACATCTTCGCTGCTGAACGCGATCGAAAACATGACCGAGGAGGGGCGACTGCGTGTCGTCAACGATGCCGAGCGGGTCAGCGCGATGGCTGACGAGCCGGGTCAGACCGCGCTGTACGGCGTCATTGATGATCGGGCGATACTTGATGGGCTTGCAAACGCTCACGACCGTGCGTTCTGGGTCTTCCTCAATCAGCGGGTGTCGTTTCGGCATGCGGAAGAAGTCCGCTTTACCGATGAGCGGCGGCGCGGCCGCAGCTGGGACGGTTTCATCGGCGAGGTCGATTGCACGGTGCGCAGGGATCAGGTTTCGATCAGCGACTTCAGAGCAGCGCTGCGCGAGCGGTTCGCGTCAAACAACGTTCAGGTAGACATATTCCGGCGTGTTCGCCCCACCTTTGATGGGGAAGACTGCGAATTGGTCCAAATTACGGTCTATCGCGAGGGCTTGCCCAACGATCACTTTGCCTTCGATGATGGTGGGGAGCTGATCCGGCGTGCATATAGGTTGCGCCACAGCCGGCTTGAGGGCCAGGCCGGAAAGGCCTGCCAATAGGTCAGGCTTGGCACTGGACGCGCCCAGCCAATCCGAAAGCTCCGCTGATGTTACGCTCTCGCGCATCGCTGTCAGGTTGAAAAGGCGTCCAGGGGCGATCCGTCCTTGTTCGCCAAGCACGATCCGCGCCGTGCTGTTGATCCCATGCAACCGGGCCTTGAGACGATCAAGCTCGGGTCGGGTGACAAGGTCAGCTGTGTAGGGGTTAGCAGATGCATCAGCCATGCGGTGTTCAAGACGTGTTTTGGTGCCACCTTCTTCAGATACACGCGTGGTCACGTTGCGGTGGTCGCCACCCCAGTTTTGCCAATACCCCGACAGGCTGGCAGGTTGCAGGCGCTTGTAGGAATTCGCGGTGGGGGCCAGCAATCCTGCAAGACCTTTGTGGTGATGTACCAGCCCCGCAATACAGCCTTTGGCCAAGTCGCTTAGATGATCGGGGCCGCTTTTGCCGTCTTTGGGCAGGGCGTTGTTGCCGTCCGCGTCTTGGAAGGAGAAATTGATGTGCATGCCTGATCCGCCAGCTTCGGCAAATGGTTTGGGCAAGAACGTCAAGACGATGCCAAAGCCCAATGCGATTTCACGGGCCATTTGGCGGAACAGCACGATGTCGTCCACGGCTTTCAACGCATTGTCGAACGTCAGCGTGTATTCAAACTGCGGCGCGTCGTATTCCGCCGTAATCATGTCCAAGCGGAACCCAAGCTTTTCGGCGGCTTCCCAGATCGCATCATTGAAACCAAGCGGGTCAGTGCCGGGGCCAGTGCCGTACACCATAGCGCCCGGTGCATCGTAGGGGACCAAATTGCCGCTCTCATCTTTTTGAAAAGCAAATGCCTCAAGCTCGATCCCAATCATGGGCGTCAGGCCATCTTCAACCCACGCAGCGACCGCACGTTTCAATGCACCACGTCCGCACATCGGCAGCGGCGTGCCGTCCATGCCGTACAGATCGCCGATGACAACTTTTGTGCCGTCCTGCCAGCTGTCACGAATGTCATTCGCGTTCCAGCGTAGTTCCATATCGGGCAGCCCTTCCATCATCATTGAACCCGGTGACGGCAACAAATCCTTGTCGAAGTGGACACCGTAAGTTGAACGGCAGAAATTCGTATTGCTGGTCCCGATTTTGGAGGCGGGCAAATATTTGCCACGGATCAGGCTCAGATGGTCGCAAAAAACTGCGCGCAGGCGATCGGTCATATGGTTTTCCCTAAGTAAGTTGGACGGTGACTGGCAGGTTTTTGATCCCGCTCACAAAATTGGACCGCAAAAATTTTGCTTCTCCGGCCGGTTCGATAGATTTGATGCGCTTGGCAAGTTCTTGAAACAAAATGCGCACTTCGAGACGCGCAAGCCACATGCCGAGACAAACATGGGGGCCACCTTGTCCAAACGACAGATGCTTGTTCGGTGTTCGCGCAAGATCCACGCGAAACGGATCATCGAACGCGGTTTCGTCACGGTTGCCAGAGATAAACCAATAGGCAACCTTGTCGCCGGCCTTGATTGTGTTTCCGTGCATGTCGAAATCGCGGGTCGCGGTGCGTCGGAAATACGAGGCAGGCGACGCCCAGCGGATGATTTCATCCGGTGCCGTATCAAGAACAGAACCCTCTTTGATTTGTCCCAAAAGTTCGGGCTGGTGGCAAAGTGCATGCATGCCAGCGGCGAGCGAATAGCGCGTTGTGTCATTGCCTGCGGCAACGAGCAGACAGAAGAAGTTCTTGAACTCACGCTCGTTGATGCATTTCCCATCGGGCCCGGGTTGGCGGATCATGTGTAGAATGCCGCTGGTATCACCAGCCGCCGCTTTGCGTTCCATCAAGGTGTCAGCGTATTTATACAGTTCTGCGCCTGCGGGGGAGTTGAACGGCATCAGGCGGTATTCATCTGTTTCAAGCTTATCCATCACGTGATCGGTGAAATCGGGGTCCGTGTTGGCCATTAGAGCGTCGCCCTTGTCGACCAGCCACGGCAGGTCTTCTTCGGGTGTGCCTAGAATACGGCCCAACATCCGCATGGGCAGTTCGCGTGCAATCATTTTGGTGGCGTCAAACGTGCCTGCCTGAAGCGCGCTGTCTAAGATATCGACGCAAAGGCTGCGGATATCATCCTCGAAGCCCGAGATGACTTGTTTGGAGAACGCCTTGGCGACCTTGACCCGCGTGGACATATGTTCGGGTGGGTCGGTTTCCTGGAACGTGCGGCGCGCCATATATTCTTCTTGCGATTGGTCTTCGATCCGAATGCCCTGCGCGGATGACAGCAGGTCGCTTTGGCGGTTCAACTCAAGAATATCAGCGTGGCGCGTAACGGACCAAAAACCCTTGCCGCCATCCCATTCCGTCCAATGCATCGGGTCATCGCTGCGCAGGCGCGCGAACGTGTTGTGCGGCGCGCCGTTGGTAAATGTGTCGTGGTCGGTCAGGTCTGCGTGCCCGTCATCCGTTGGGGTCCAAATCGTCATGTCTGCCGCACCATATAGTTGCTATCTTCATAAATATATTTATAGAGTATCAGAAATATGTAAAGGAATTTCTCATGCACCTCGCCATCTTGATGACAAATACCGACGAAACACCCTTCGCTGACGACCATCCGCGCGATGGCGAAAAATTCCAAATATTGCTCAACGAAGCCCGCCCAGACTGGACGTTTGAGATATTCACGGCGAAGGATGGCGTTTTCCCAAACGACATCAGTGGCTTTGATGGCTTTGTTATCACAGGCAGCCCTGCGTCAGTGCGCGACGGCGACGGTTGGATTGATCGGCTGGCGGAATTGATTCGCGATATCGCCGCGAAAAAGACACCGATGTACGGCGCGTGTTTCGGTCATCAGGCGATTGCCGCGGCCTTGGGTGGGACGATTGGCTACAATCCTGGCGGTTGGGTGTTGGGGACTGTGGAGACCACAATTGATGCAGACACATCTTTACTGATCTACGGGGCGCACAAAGAACAGGTGATGACGCTGCCGAACGGGGCGGCGATCTCCGCGACAACGCCGGGTTGCCCTATCGCGGGGTTCACGATTGGGGGGCATGTGTTGACCACACAGTACCACCCCGAAATGACAGATGGTTTCATCGCGGCCTTGGTTGATGAAATGGAAAAAGACATGCCAAGCGACATCATTGATCCAGCCCGCGCATCGCTTGTGCGGCGCGCTGATCGTCACGAAGCGACGCAGCAAATCGTTTCTTTCTTCGAAAGCAACTGAATGAGATAGGCCCGGTGACAAGACGCAGGTTGAAAAACTGTCGCACGCCAAAGCACGCGTCACCTATTTGCTGGCCGCCGTAGCCAGGCGGCGTGAAGCTCATTCCTTTCACGCGACACCTCCGCCGGTTTCGATCGCCCAAAATAGGATCGCGATGGCGTCGGCTTCGTTATCATCCTTAGGGAAAAACCCACGCGCACGGGCTGCATCGATCATCGCCTGCTTTGGAGCATTGCCTCGACCGGTTGCGGATTTTTTGATCGTACCAACCGGGACGCCTTGATACGGAACGCCGCGCATTTCCGCCCATGCGGTCAGGACCGCCATCAGCCCACCAAAAACATGCGCCGCGTCGGTGCCGATATGTCGCCTGACTTCCTCAAAATAGATTGCACTTAGAGGCCCACTGAGCCGGTCCATTTCGCTCAGCCAGTTCTGGAAGCGCAGATACCGCATGCCGCCGCCGTCAAAGCGGCTGGGACACGATGCAGCCCGATCTTTTCCAATCGATGTTAGAAGCGATCGCAGCGGCATATGAGGCGGAAGCTGATCCGCAAGGGCCGCATACGGCGCAGACCCTGATGGTGACGCCATCGCCTGTGGCCTTGGATCCGGTGCCGCCCTGTGCTCTCGATGCAAGCATCCGTGCGGTTCTGGCCACGAGCGACCATCCCGTCGCGCGGGCAGCGCTCGCGGCACAAAAACGGTTGCCCTGGGGATCGAACCCAGTGGAAGATCTGACCGAACACAGTATCGCGGCGATGATCATTGTGGCCACTCTGATGGGGCCCGAGGGCCCGATCCCCGCGCCGGATGTGCGGCTGGGATTGGTCTATATGTGGCCCGACAGCTACTACCCGCTGCATCTTCACGATGCCGACGAGACCTATGTGATTGTTGCGGGACAGGCATTGTGGACGGCAGGAGATGATGTCCGTATGCGTGCGCAGGGCGAAATGATCCACCATCCCAGCCTGATGCCGCATGCGTTCCGTACCGGCCCCGAAGGATTTCTCGCAATTTGGCGTTGGAGCGGGGACATCAATACCCACTCCTATGCCTTTATCGAAGACTTGGGCAGCGTGCTCTCGGCATGATGCGATCCATTTCGCCCCGAAAGCGAGCGCCTTGACAGCGAAGACAAGCAAGGCTCCAAGGCCCGCTGACACTGGAACTCCGGCGGCAACTCACACCTGCAGTGAAGGGCCGCTTTCCGCCCATTCCACTTTACCGTTCCCAATCCATTCCCTTAATTCTGGGATCAAGATCAAAACCATCGCGGCCAAATTCCACCCCTAGGCGAGGATAGTCTCTAATAGCCTGCGCCCCAGAAGAACGAATGCGGATACGCCAACTTTGCCGACTCACTGGGGCGGAATCCCGAAATGCGCCACAGGTCAGCACGGCCAGATTAGCACCCCCCGCAGGATCCCGAACGGATTGAAAACGAATGATTTCAGCTCCAACTTCACGTGCAGTGTCAGCCAGATCCTGGCAGGCTACGTAATCTACTGGGTCGGTCCATATCTCGCGATCATCGTCAAGCGCGCCAGCCGTCAAATCCAGCGCGGATGCTGTTCCCACACCTACTGAAAACGCCGTGTAATCAGCTGGGTGGTCCGGAAAAGGGGTGTCCGGACTTTCTGCGTAAAACAGAAAACGATAGAACACCATTTCAGCCACCGCCGTTTCCGGCTGCTCGGCACCGTACCAAACGCCAGGCGTCAGGCCCGGCTTGCGAAAACGCGATCCATAGGGGTACGGGCGATACCGAAATGGCGTGCTGAGAAGGTAATCAAGGTGCTGGCAGTCCACAGGAATAGGCGGCTTGGTCTCCTCCAGAATATCCTCAAGCAAGGTTTGCTCTTCCAGGTTATCGACGAGACTTAGGGTGGAAACCACGTGCTGTGCTTCAACCAATCGCCATGCAGGTGCTTGAAAGTGGCTTAGCTCAGATCGGAGCGCGTCTTGCGTCCAAGTATGTGACGACATCTGCAAGCCCCTGTACTGAAATCATTCTATCTATTGGACGCCCATTCAAGGCGGTATTCTGTGACGTCATCCACAGCTTAGTGGCGCTCTCGTCTCCACCCACGATCGCATCAAGGGATCGGAACACACGCACTAGCAAAGCGGACAGCTCAAAGGGCTTACTGGCCTCTGATAAAGCGGCTTCACCATTCTTCATGCGTGAAATTTGTGCTGCAGACAGGCCGATCACGTCAGACAACTGCTTTCCCGACATCCCAAGTCTGTCTGCAGCACGCATCATTGCCTTGGTCAGCACAACGCCTCGGGTCAGTGCAACCTCATTTGACTGTAGCTTTTTCATCTTTCTCTCCACTTCCTGTTGGAACAATATAGGATAATTATTCCATATGAAAGAAATATTCGTAAACGAGTCGTGTGATGCGGTTAGAGGATGCTGTGACGTTTCATGGCCTCCAAGGGCGGCAACCTTGCAAAGGTGGATAATTGAAAGCAAGACCGGACGTGTGTGGACGCCCCCGTACCTTGGCCTGACTCCTAAGCGATACCAATCAGGAGAAATTGACTGGTCAGGGCGCATATCAAAACGAGGCGATAAGGCTATGCGGTCGCTACTCGTCGAGTCCGCGTCCACCTTAATCCGAAACGTCAAAAGGTTTTCGGCTCTAAAATCTTGGGCAATCCGATTGGCTGGTCGCAAAGGATTCCGCAAAGCAGCCATTGCGACCGCAAGGAAGATCGCCGTTTTGATGCTCATACTTTGGAAGACCGAGACCGACTTCCAATGGACCATGGAGGCAAAATCTTAACCTGAATTTCTGCTCCAACAAGAGCGGAAAGCCCAGTCCCTAAGGGACGGAGGCTGATTGATCTCGTAAATCTGGTTGAGGCCCAAACCTCGCCAAACACATCTGATGACGATCTGCCCCCGAAAGCCATCATGAAGCGTCCATGCGACGACTTCGGAGAGAACCATGACCCCGGACGGACACCCAACTTACCACTTGACACAAGCCGCACTCAGAGAACCAGATTTGACAATAACTCCCGAGGCCGCTTGCATTTTCAATGTTGTCGCGTGGTTTGCTGCGATTGCAGGTGTCGCCAAAACGGCCGCGCCCGCTACAGCGGATCCACGCAAAAACTTTCTGCGGTTTAAAGTATTGGTCATAGTCCCTCCCAAGGAATCCAGGCAGTTATCTGCCTCTGTGTGATGCAAAGCGCCGCGCGAGAGCGGTGTTCTTTGCCTGATCTGTCCAGAAATGCGGTGTGAAAAATTTTGAGCACATTTGCCGCCAGGCGGTAAAAGACTCGACACCCCTCCCGTAAAACCTTCCTTACCATACCAGTAGTGTAAAACCGGACAACCCGATGGCATAGATACCTAGTATTGAATTATTCGATGTGGTCTGTTTTTCTTACCATTTCGCTCACTGTATCCGCGATCAATCCGCGCAACCACAGGTGCATCTTGGAATGATGAGTGCGCGCGGTCCAATACATCGATATGTTGAAGTGTCCGGGGAACGGGCAATTCCGGATGACCAATCTATCGGTAATATTACCGGCAATGCGGCTGGGAATGGTTGAAATCAAATCGGTGCCCGCCAGCAGGCCCGACATGTTTTCCGGGCTCGGAATTGTCAGCGCGGCCCGGATACTGCGCCCGCTTTTTTCAAGCTCGGCTTGATAAAACGGCCGCCATTTACCACCATAAGATACCAATGCGTGATCCGCGCCGCAAAAGGCGTCTTCCGTCAATGGGGCCTTTGCAAGAGGATTGTCGCGATCCAATACGCAGACGTAACGGTCGCCAAACAGGGTCCGAGTATAAAATCCGCTATCCCGTATTGCGATGGGCGTTAGCAGTATATCGGTCTTACCGACCTTAAGCTGTTCATGTCCCTCTGTCAAAGATTGCAACATCTGCAGCTGAATCCCCGGCGCCCGTTCGCGCAATGCCTTTGCAAGGGGTGGCAGCACCGTGACCCGCTCGTAATAGTTACTGGATATGCGGATTGATTCCTTGGCGGAGGAAGGGTCGAACTCGGTCGGTTGCACCATGCTGGAATACTGATCCAGGATTATCTCTGCCGCTATCACGATCTCTTCGCATCTTTGGGTCGGCGACATGCTCCCACCCTGGCGCACAAACAATGGGTCATTATACGCCCGCCGCAATCGATCTATTGTGTAGCTTACGGTCGATTGACTCATATCCAACAACTCGGCTGCCCCCGAAAACGAATTCTGCGAATATACCGAGCACAGCGTGCGCAATGCCGAAAAATCTATTGAAAGCGGATCGTTTCTATCCATTCAGATCACCAGTTTCTGATTCATGACGTTCACATCTATGAACGAATATTTGCAAGCGCGGGCACATTTTTTTGCGGGTGGGCGCCAGACCTGTCTTTGTTTGCCCTAACAGAGGTGTTGTCAGAAGAAACCAGAATAAATACAAATATACCGCTCCTACTTCAAAACCCGAAAGTTCTCGTGGGTTATGACGCGGAAGTTGTCTGAGGCCTTGTCGCGGAATTTTGTCCATTCCTGCGGGATGGTTTCACGCATGAATGCAAGGATGGCGTTGGCGAACTGCTTCTGATTTGGGTACGTGTTTTGTAATCAGGTCATCCTCGGCCAATTCGCCACGCTCAATCAACGTTCCTGCAACTAAACCCAATATGGATTTTGAAACTGACATTAGAATATGTGGGTCGCCTGAAGTCATGCCATTGCGATAGGATTCATGAACCAACTTATCTTTATGAAGAATGACAACCGCATCGCAGTCTGTCTCAACCATAGCCTTATGCGCCTAACATTTCGCCCGCAACGCGCCCGCAAATAAAACGGCAAATCCAGCGAAGATACTTTATGCGGTCCCTATCATCCTTAACCGAAAAGGTTTCATAGTCTTCGTTATATAGACGTAGAATTTCATCAAGTGCCTTTCGATCTAGCTCAAAGGTATGCGCAATTTGGTTGCGAAGCTTGTTCAGGCCTTGAACTGTTGGCATTAGGATGGGATCATTCGCACCAAATCCAAGCAAGTAAGCCACTTCTACGGCCTGTGGACATTCACCTTGATGCGATGAGGGCTGCGACAAGGTTCCAGTTTGCAGCGTAGCTGTTATCAGTTTTATCATAACGCGTTGCGATGCCACGGAATTCCTTGATTTTGGCGAAGTAGTTT